>Ga0114958_10001139_pt1 | contig 21267 bp, 22 predicted proteins | sample C_130208_EF_Meta_FD_89577 | JGI IMG/M metagenome (GOLD analysis project Ga0114958, IMG submission 89577) | Freshwater microbial communities from Lake Croche, Canada to study carbon cycling - C_130208_EF_MetaG | ecosystem: Environmental > Aquatic > Freshwater > Lake | place: Lake Croche, Canada...
CCCCAATCATTAGCTAGTCACGGGCGCGCTAATGATTGGGGATTTTCTTCGGACCTTATTCCGCCGTTGACGCCACCCTGTGCTTCGGCCCAAAATCGATGGTCTGCACGGCACCCTCTGTCCGGGCGGCCAAAAGAATTTAAATATTGAAACTATGAATCTGGACGCTCTTTATTCGGAACTGACCCTGAAAACCAACGCGAAGGTTGCGCTGATCGTGCTCGATGGGCTGGGCGATATTGCAACGGCGGAGCAGAATTATCTCACCCCGCTTGAGGCGGCGGCCACCCCCAATCTCGACGCGCTGGCCAAAAATTCCGCCCAAGGGCGGCTTATTCCCGCAGCACCGGGCATCACCCCGGGCAGCGGTCCGGGCCATCTCGGGTTGTTCGGCTACGACCCTTTGGAATTCCAAGTGGGCCGCGGCGTCATTGAGGCCCTCGGGTTGGGAGTGGAACTTCAACCCGGCGACGTCTGTGCCCGGGCCAATTTCGCCACTCTGGATGCCAATGGGATTGTCACCGATCGGCGGGCCGGCCGCATTCCGACCGAGACTTGTGAAAAACTGTGCGCACTCCTTGCCGCAAAAATCAAAAAAATCGGCGACACCCAAGTCATGATTCGCGCCGGGAAGGAACACCGCTTTGTTGTGGTCTTCCGTGGCAAGGGTTTGGAGGGACCGCTGACTGATGCGGATCCGAACCGAGAGGGGTTTGCGGTGCCGGTGGTAAAACCGCGTGATCCGGAGAATTTGAAGCAGAAAAAGATGGCGGAACTCATCGCCGCGTTTTATCAGACCGCACTGCCGATCCTCGCCCAAGAGAAACCGGCCAACGGCTTCCTGATGCGCGGCATCGCGCATCAGCCGGAGATTCCACTCTTTGAAGACCGTTACAAACTCAAGCCTGCCTGCCTTGCCGTTTATCCGATGTATAAAGGACTGGCGCAGCTTGTCGGCATGAAAAAGATCGAAGGCCCACAAACCATCGCCGAGCAGTTCGAGCGCTATCTTGCTGAACATGCCAACTATGATTTCTTTTTCATTCACTACAAATACACCGACAAGGCCGGTGAGGACGGGGATTTTACCGCCAAGAAGAAGGCCATTGAGGATTTCGATGCCGCACTGCCGATTCTGTTGCAAAAGACGCCCGATGTCATCGCCATCACCGGCGACCACTCGACACCCGTGTCGCTTAAGGGGCACTCGTGGCATCCCCAGCCGGTCTTGCTGCACTCGAAGGTGAGCGGATCGGATAAATTGGAGCGTTTCACCGAAACCGGCGCCAATTCCGGATCTCTGGGTGTGATGGAATCTAAATTCCTCATGCGTTTGATGCAGGCCAACGCGAGAATGTTCGATAAATTCGGGGCCTGACCGGCCGGCTTCCCCTGAGCCGCCGGGTCCGGACACCCGGCGGCTGCTTGAGGGATCGCCTGATCGGGGCCGGGTCCGGCCCGGGTGGAAAACCTCAGATGCGGCGGCATGACCGAAGTCAAGTTTCCGCGAAAATTCTCTTGGCCAATGCGCCGCCGGGATGCTTAATCTGCAGGAATGGCAAAACTGGTTTTCGACATTGAGACATCCGCCCTGCCGAAGGAAGTATTCGACAATGCGCAGTTGGAGTATCTCTTCCGCGAGACCGAAAAGATTGTGGATGAGGAGGCCCGCGCCGTGCGTCATGGCGAAATCGAACGCCAGTTTAACCTGTGGCCCTTCACCGCCCAAGTGGTCTGCATCGCCATGCTCAACGCCGAGACCCAGCGGGGGCAGGTGCTCTTCACAGCGGCGGATTACGAGGATGACGCGGACGAGGCCGGTCCGGTTGAATTTGTGCCCTGCGCGGACGAGGCCGAACTACTCACAGCGTTCTGGGATGTGGCCAAGCACTATGACTCCATCGTCACCTTTAACGGACGGGGGTTCGACGTGCCATTTATTTATCTGCGCTCAGCCCTGCTTAACGTGCCGATTTCCCGCAAGGATTGGCTGGGATACCGCTATCAAACCGAGCCTCATTGCGATCTTGCCGAGCAGCTGACCTTTTACAACGTCAGCGGGCGCGACGGCGCGGCGCGGCGCTTCAATCTGGATTTTTACTGCAAGGCCTTCTGCATCGAGTCGCCCAAAAGCCAGGGCGTCACCGGCATGGATGTGAACGACCTGTTGACCGAGGGCAAGTATCGCGAGATTGCCGAATACTGCCTGCGGGATGTGCGCGCCACGGTGCTGCTCTATCAGATTTGGAAAGACCGGCTGGCAGGAATCAAATGAACACCGCCAACCCGATGCGCGCCTCCATTGGTTTGCTGGTCTGCTTTGCCGTAAAGGAAGAGGCGGTTTTTGTCATGCCACTGCCGCAGGTCAAAGGCGGCCGGGACTCCCTGGTGACGGGCATGGGACGGCGCAATGCCAGCACGCATCTGCGCGAGGCTCTGACTCGGGTCCGGCCCCAACGCCTGCTGACCTGTGGTTTTGCCGGCGCGCTGGATCCGGCCCTGAAAATCGGGGATGTGCTTTTTGACGAGGATTTCGACGCGGGCTTTGGAGGAGCGCTGCGCACCGCAGGCGCCCGGCCCGGGAAGTTCCATTGCTCCCGGCGGGTCGCCACCACCTCAGCCGAAAAGGCCAGTCTCTACAAAACCACCGGCGCCCACGCCGTGGAGATGGAATCCTCAGTGATCCGCACCCTGTGTCGCGAGCAGCGTATTCCCAGTGCCACCGTGCGGGTTATATCCGACACGGCCCAGGAGGATCTGCCGCTGGATTTCAACGCATTGATGACAGCCGAACAAAATCTTTCGATGCTCAAGCTGGCCGTGGCTCTGATGCGGTCGCCGAGGGTTGTCCCAAGGCTTCTGGACCTGCAACGCAACACGCGTCTGGCGGCCCGCCGCCTGGCCGATGTGCTGCAGGAGTTACTTCGGTCCGCGGGCTGACATCGGGGCTGCGCCGGCGGCGACCGCGCCAGGCACGGGAGGCTTGGGTTTGGAATGCTCGCTGTAGCTGATGAATGCTGCGCCGACCATTATGAAACAGACTCCCACCCAACGGGATGGGGCCACGTGCTCGTTGAGAAACCAGATGGCGGCAAAGGTCGTGAAGACGAAGCTCAAGGAGGTCAGCGGCCAAAGGAAGCTGATGTCGTCTTTGGACATCAAGACCAGCAGGCAGCCAAAAAAGAGCGCCTCGAAAAACACCCCAAGCAGGATCCGGGGATTGGTGACTCCGGCTTTCACGACCCGTAAGACTTCACCGACGGAGCGTCCCTGCATGTCGCCGGTTTCATTCATTCCCTTCTTCAGCAAAACAACCCCGGTCGCCTCAAAAGTGAGGCCCACCAGCAGAATCAACAGCAGTCTGAACATATTATAAATCCTGGTAACGAATGAGCTTGATCCCCAGCCGGGCTGCGAGTGATTTCACCCGCGGACTCACCAATGCCTCAAACTCGGGCCTAAATTTGTCGAGCGACGGGTGCGAGTAAAGCTCCGAATCGCCAGGGGGAAGTTCCGGGAGCAATTTCAAGAGGTAATCCTCGTCCACCCGTGAGTCCTGCAGCAGTCCGAAACTGATTTGCGCATGCCGTATTTTCCGCCGGATCAAATCCGGCCGGGCGCGGCGCGAAAGCAGCTCGTAGATCAATGCGTGGGAGATGCGGTAAAGCCACCGGCCTCGGGCCATCCGCCGGCTTCGCGCCAGACAGTCCCGCGTCAGCCTCATATGTTGGATGCCCAATGTTTTGGCGTCCTCCATCAGGATGCTGAACACGACCGGGTGCAGGTGCAGATGGAGATGGCCATTGACATGATCGAGCGTCAGGCCGGTGGCGCGAAATCTGGCGAACTGGGCGTGGATCTCCGCGCGCAGTTGGCCGCGCAAACCCCGCTGGAAAAAATAACGGAACCCGACACCCACGGGACTGTTGCTGAACTCGCCTTGGCGGTTGATCAGTCCGGGAATCTCCCGGGGACTCAGGGCGGCATGGCCCATCAGAAAAGTGAGGTGCAAACCCACCCCCAGACGCGGATTGTCCCGGGCCAAGGCCACGGCCGCGGCGCAATCCGGCTCGTTCACCATCAGGCTGGCAGTCGTTAGAACGCCTTCGCGGTGGGCGCGGATGACCGCCGCATTGATCGAGCCGGAACGGCCAAAGTCGTCGGCGTTGACGACGAGCCGGCGTGCGGGCTCAGGGCGTTCCATAATTAGGCGCCGCAGTTCCGGTGACCAAACGGAGTGCCGTCCGGAAAATCAGCAGCATCTTCTCCGGTTTACCCAAACGCGTCGGTTGCGCGCCGAGGACATTGAAATTCCGGCGTTCGAGTTTCCTCAGCAGATTCCAATACACCGAGCCCATCAATTCCGCCGCAACCATGGAGCGGCGGTCCTCCACAGGCAGGGATTCCCGGGCCAGCCGATAGAAATTTCCGGCCCGCTCCGCCACGCTTTCAGCCAGCTTTTGGAAACGATCGGAGTATTCCCAGCGCAATATTTCATCCTCGCGGACGCCGAAGCGGCCCAGTTCGCAGAGGGGCAGATAAATCCGTCCCCGCTGGGCATCGGTGCGCACATCGCGCAGAATATTCGTCAGCTGCAGGGCCTTGCCGAGGTGGACCGCATAGGTGCGGCAGGCCGGATTTTTGTATCCGAAGATTTCGATGCTTAAGAGGCCGACAACCGAAGCGACGCGGTGGCAGTAGAGTTCAAGTTCGGCGTGTGTTTCATAGCGCTGCCGGTTCAGATCCATCTCGCAGCCCTTGATCAATTCATCGAACAGTTCAAAGGGAAGCCGGTAATGCCGGATCACCGGCTGGAATTCCTGATTGGTGGGGAATCTGGGCTGGGTGTTTCCGCACGCGCGGCGGATATCCTCGCGCCAGGCGGCCAGTTGTTCACGTCGTGTTTCCACCGCCACGGTTTCCTCGTCGGCCACATCATCCACCGCGCGACAGAAGGCGTAGAGCGCCGTCATGGCATCGCGTTTGCATTTGGGCAGCAGCACAAAGGCCAAGGCCAGATTGGAAGCGCTTTTTTTTGTGAGGGAACGGCTTTGCTGCATGACTCAGAGATTTGGGTTGGAGGGAGTCTCCGTGGGGGGGCGTAGAGGCGGAAGGCCGCCCGTCTCCGAAAGGGTCGGGTTGAGCGGATACCGTTCCCGGCGATGCCTGCGGCGGTGGGATCTACGTCGGATTTTGCCAGTGGACTGGTCCGGAGTTTTGGAGTGGGTGCGGGACCGGTTGCGGCGGTGGCGGGCCCGGAAGACGCCGCGGAAAAAGAGCGCGCACAGCAGCAGGGACAGAGTCACCAGAAAGAGGACGCCGGTTAGGATAACCCCGTTTTTAACGGAGGATGAGGGCAAGCCCCACCGGCTCAAATCTCCAGTGAGGCTTCCGGGCATGTCAGGGATTCGTTTCATATTGCGGGTTCCTTTCCAACTGCGGGATTACGGGGTTCGTCGGCATCCGGGACGGCGGTCAGGCCCAGCCGCTGCATCCGATAGCGCAAGGCGTGCCGGGTGATTTTCAGGTGTTCGGCCGTCTTGTTGAGATTGAACTGGTTTTGCTCCAATCTGCCTCCAATGAGGTTCCTTTCGAAATTGGACAGCAAGTCCTCCAATGATTCCGGACCCGGGGTGGGCAGGGAGGGGGATCGATGCAATTGTCCTTCGAGATGAAAGTCCGGCAGGCTCTCGGGCTGAATGATCGGGGTGGTCTCCAGGATCAGGGCGCGTTCGATCACGTTGCGCAATTCGCGCACATTGCCGGGCCACCCATGCAGCAGCAGTTTTTGGCGCGCGCCAAAGGACAGCTCGCGCGCGGCCTTGTTGAGGCTGGCGCTGAAATGCCGGACAAAATGCGCGGCCAACAGCGCGATGTCATCCCCCCGCTCCCGCAGAGGAGGCAGGCGGAACTGGACCACATTGAGCCGGTGGAAGAGATCTTCGCGAAAATCACCCGCATGAATGGCTTGGACAATATCACGGTTGGTGGCGGCCAGAAGCCGGACATTGACGCGCAATTCCCGGGTGCCCCCCACCCGGGTGAAGCTGCCGTCCTCCAAAAAACGCAGGAGCTTGGCCTGCAACGGCCGGCTCATGTCGGCAATTTCATCCAGGAAAATCGTGCCTCCGTCCGCCTCTTCGACGCGGCCGGGCTTCTGTTTTAGAGCACCGGTGAACGCACCTTTTTCATGGCCGAAAAGTTCACTCTCCAGCAGGGTTTCGGGGATGGCGGCGCAATTGATCCGGAGATAATTGGCGCGGCTGCGCCCGCTCAGCCCGTGCAGCGCGCCGGCCACCAGTTCCTTGCCAGTGCCGCTTTCCCCCAGAATCAGCACCCTTGCCTCTGTGGGGGCCACGGTTTGGATCAACTGCCGGACGCCGCGGATTTTCGAGCAGTCGCCGATGATGTCTTCGAGCCGGCACGCTCCGGCGCTCTGGGCGCGCAACCGGGCGTTTTCTTGAAGCAGCCGGTGTTGGGCCGCACAGCGGGCCACTGCGTGGAGCAGTTCCTCCGGAGCAAATGGCTTGGACAAATAGCCAACCGCCCCGGCCTGGATAGCCTCCACCGCGAGTTTGGGTGTGGCAAAGGCCGTGACCATGAGCACCGGGAGCGAGGGGCATTTCTTGCGGGCTTTAGTCAGGAATTCATACCCGCTCATGCCTCCCATGCGGGCATCGGTGATGGCCATGAAAAACTCTTCGCTCCCCATCAGGGTCAACCCTTCCTCCGCCGAGTCCGCCGCCTGCACCGAGTAGCCGTCATCCGCCAGCACCGTCTGGAGCGACAATCGCATGTTTTTCTCGTCGTCCACGACGAGGATGGGCGGCAATGTGGGGTGCATGAATTTCAAACCGAAGCGGCAGCGCCGGATCCGGATCTTATGGGAAAGGTTAAAACAAAACGCGCGCCCTTTCCAAGTTCCGATTCAACCCGGACCGTGGCGCCATAGAGACTCAGGTTGTGTTTGACCAGTGCCAACCCCAGTCCGGTGCCTTTTTCCTTGGTGGTGAAAAAGGCCTCGAAAATCCGATCTCTTTGCTCCGCCGTCATGCCCGGTCCCGTGTCAGCGATGGACACCTCCACCACGTCCCCCGCAAGCCGGCTGGCTTGGACTGAAATCAGGCCCGTGCCGCTCATCGCTTCCCGGGCGTTTTGCAGCAGGTTGATGAAGATGCCCGAAAGATGCCGGCGCTGCAGCAGGAGCGGCGGCAGCTCGGTCTCATACCGGCGCTCCACTCCGACCTCGTAACCGGCGGCGGCCGGCACGATTTGTTCAATGGCCCGGTCCAACTCCTCGAGGACGTTTAATCTCTCGACCCGCCCCTCGCTCAACTGGGCGTATCCCATGAGGTCGGTCAGAATGCGATCGGCGCGGTTGACTTCCTCCTGGATCATTTGGAGTTGGGAAGGGTGGGCGGGGCGGCCTTCGCTGGCGGCCCGATGGATGGAAAAGACGGCGTTGTTTATTATGGCCAGCGGGTTTTTAAGCTGATGCGCGATTTCGGCGGCCAGTCGTCCCGCCGAGTGCAACTGCCCTTCACGCAATGCGAATTCATGGGCTTCCTCCTGCGCCCGGCGCTGGCGGGCTGCGAGCAACTGCACACCGTAACAACAAAAAGTCAGCAGGCAGAGCATGCACAAACGCAGCAGGCGCGACTCGGTGGAAACACCATCCCCTCCTCCCTCCTCCGGGGCGTTTTCATAGGGCAGTTCATTTACTCCCGGCCGCGCAACCCGGATGCCCCGCAGACCCGAACCTGAAGGTGCCAGATTGGGGCCGGCGGCCGGGCGGGTTGCCATACTGTCCGTCCTGAGGTTGGGGGTGAGTCGATAAGCCCCCGGCGGCGGGGTGCGCAGGACCGAGGGTGGCAGGGTGGCGTTGAGAATTCCTGAGCTTAGGTAGAGGAGGCTCAGGAGCAGGTTGAGCAAGATCTGGGCTGTGGCCAGTGGAATGCACATCGCATTCAACACGATTAGCGCAGGGAAAACCCAGAAGGCCACGCTCTCAAATCCTCCGGTCAAAAACGTCAGACCGGCCATGAACAAGCCATCCATCAGCCCCAAGGCAAAGGCCATCCACTGGAAAATACTGGCGGCAAACCGACGACGCAGCCTGAAGAAGGCCCACGCCGTCAGGTTCCCCAACAGATAGGTCACAAAAAAGACCTGCAGAACATCCAACACCACCTTGCGGGGAGTCAGCAGATTTTCAAATCCGCCGGTGCTGGCAAGGTAGTAGAGCACCACCCCGATGACTCCCGCTTTGGCCGGGAAGACAATGTTCAACTGCATCGTCACAATTCGCTCCGCCTGCTGTGCCGGCTCCAGCCGGGGGGTTGAAAACAATCGCGGCAGGCTTCGGATCCAGTTTGAATCTGAGAGCTTCATCGCAGGGGCCTTGTGGATGGAGCGGGTCAGGCCACCAATTTCTGGGCGCGTTCGGCCACCTGGCTCACCGGCCAAAGCCGCCCCAGCCCTTCATAACCACAGGAGAGGACTCCTTTTTCCGGGCCGATAAATTCAGCGCCGCGCCGCTGGAGGAGGGCGGCGTTTTCCTGCGTCGCAGGATGCAGCCACATCTTGCCGTTCATCGCCGGGGCGATCAGGATTTTGGCCTTGGGATTGAGCGCCAAGAACACACAAGTCAGAGCGTCATCCGCCATGCCATGGGCGAGCTTGGCGATGGTGTTGGCCGTGGCCGGCGCGATGAGCAGAAGATCCGCCTCGTCGGCCAGCTTGATATGGGACGGCTTCCAACCCTCTTCCTCGCCATATAAATCCGTGACCACCGGGTGCCGCGAGAGGGTTTGAAGGGTCAGCGGCGTGATGAATCGCAGGGCATCGGACGTTAACACCACGTGCACGGAGCATCCGGCTTTGGTAAGCAGGCTGGCCAGATCGGCGGCTTTGTAGGCGGCAATCGAGCCTGTCACCCCCAGAACGATGTTTTTGGTTTTCTCCATGACCTTCAGAATTTCGGGGCATGGGCCCGGGAGGAACGCATTTTTTCGGCGTCCAGAATGGCCAGCATCCGCTGCAAATCGCCGGCAATGCTGTCACTGATGAGCAGGTAATCGAAGTTTTTCCACTGGACGATTTCCTGCCGCGCAACGCTCAACCGTTTTTCGATCACCGCGGGCAGATCAGTGCCGCGCCTCTTGAGCCGCTGGTCCAAGACGGACAGCGAGGGCGGGGTCAGGAACACCGTCACCAGAGCCTGCCGCAATTCGGGGTCCTCCAGCGCCCGGGCCCGGACGGCGGCGGCTCCCTGAACATCGATGTTCAGGAGCACATCCCGGCCCTGCCGCAGTTTGTCGAGCACCTCGGCTTTGAGGGTGCCGTAGCTCTGGCCATACACGGTGGCATGCTCCAGGAAATTCCCGGCCTGCACCCGCTTCAGAAAAGAGCCCGCATCCAGAAAATAATAGTCCAGCCCGTCCTGCTCGCCGGTGCGCGGTGCGCGGGTCGTGCAGGTGATGGCGCGGGTGATCTGCGGCCGGGCTGCCAGCAGCTCGTTGCAGAGGGTTGTCTTCCCCCCGCCGGAGGGCGCAGAAATCACAATGAGCAGCGGCGCGGACTCCGGCGCCGGAACCGCAGGGGGGACCGGTTTGGGGCGCGGCTCGGGTGGCCGCGCGCCGGACCCGGGCTTGCGGGCCGGGCCCTGGGATTTACGCTGCCGTGGTTCGGGCCGGAGAGGGGCCGCCGAAGGGGGGCTGGGTTTGGCTTTCATTCCACGTTCTGAGCCTGTTCACGAAACTTTTCGAGCTCGGCCTTGAGAGTCACCACGGCCCGGGAAATCAGGGCGTGATTGGCCTTGGATCCGATGGTGTTGATTTCGCGGTTCATCTCCTGGGCGAGAAAATCCAGAGTGCGGCCCACGGGCTCCTTTGATTGAAGGCAGTCGTCGAACTGCTGAAAATGGCTCTGCAAACGGGTCAGCTCCTCGGTGATGTCCGAGCGGTCGGCGAAAAAAACGACCTCCTTGAGCAGTCGCTCGTCATCCAGCGCGGGTGTTTCCAGACCGGCGGCACGGACCCGTTCCACCAGCTGGTCGCGATAGCGCCGGGCCACTTCCGGTGCGTGCTTCTGAACTGCCGCCGCCGCCTGTCGTAGGTTTGTGATACGCTCGGTCAAATCGGACTGCAGATGGGCCCCTTCGCGTTCGCGCATCTTCACGAGCGCGGAGAGCGCCTTGGCGAGCGCCTTTTCCACTGCCGGCTCGAAATCCTCCCCGCCGGCGATCTGCTCGTCCGTTTGCATTACGCCCGGCGCCCGGACCAGATGATCGAGGGTAACGGATCCTGAGAGTTTTAGTTCATTAGCGAGCTTATTCAGTTCTCGGGCATAGGCCTTGGCCAGTGGGATGTTTAGATGCATCCGGGCCGAAGAGCCTTTGACACCAGCATGGAGAGACACCGTCGCCAAGACGCGACCGCGTGACAATCGCCGGTTGATCACGTCGCGCACCGCCGCCTCCAGGGGCTCCATTTCCCGCGGCAGGTTCACGGAGATTTCCATTTGCTTGCGGTTCACCGAACTGAGCTCAACGATGATTTTAAATCCGTCTTGGGAGCACTCGCCGCGTCCGTGGCCCGTCATTGACTTCATGTCCCGTATCGTCTCCGAAACTGAACGGAATGTCGAATCTGGATTTTCCTGGAGCCGGCTTCTTTGGACTTTTATTGCTTGGCGGCTTACTTGGTTGGATGTGAGGGTGAAAAGATCCCGCCAACCACAATGCCGCGTCCATCCCCCCACTCCGGACTGCGGCTGGACAAGGCAGAATGCCGGCAGGCAAGAAATCTCTCCGCCGGCAAAGGCACGACCCTCAGACCGAAAGCAGCCGGTCAGCCGGGCCGCTGCGAAGAGCTTGTTTTTTGTCCAAGCAGGGCTGCCCGGGCGCTGGCCAGCTCTTTCAGCCGGCCGATGTCCACTTTCGGAAAGGCCAGGTTGAGCGACCTGAGCGTTTCCACCACCACCGAGGCCACCACCAGCCGGGTGAACCACTTGTTGTCCGCGGGGATCACATGCCACGGTGCCTGTCCGGTTGACGTGTGGCGGATGATGTCCTGATAGGCAGCCATGTAATCATCCCAAGACTCGCGTTCTTGGGCATCGGCCGCAGAGAATTTCCAGTTCTTTTCCGGCGATTCCAGGCGCTCGAGAAAACGCCGCTTCTGCTCCGCCTTGGAGACGTGAAGGAAGAATTTACGAATGACAATTCCGTTGCGCCCGGCGTAGCGCTCGAATCCGGCGATATCCTCAAACCGTTCGCGCCAGACATGTTTGGTGACCAACTGGGGGGGTATCTTTTGCTTTGCCAGCAATCCGGGATGGACGCGCACGACCAGAGCCTCCTCGTAATAAGAGCGGTTGAAAATCCCTATCCGCCCGCGCTCGGGCAACCGCTTCTGGCAGCGCCATAGGTAGTCGTGATCCAGCTCTTCACTGGTGGGCGACTTGAAGGAATAAACTTCGCAGCCCTGGGGATTGACGCCCGACATGACGTGCTTGATCGTTCCGTCCTTGCCGGCGGCGTCCATGGCCTGAAAGACCAGCAGGACGGCCCAATTGTCTTGGGCGTAAAGCTTCTCCTGCATTTCGGCCAGTTGGACGATGCTGTGCTCGAGCAGTGCCTTGGCACGCTCCTTGGAATTCAATTTCCACGTGTCCGCCGGATCGAAGTGTTTCAGCCGGAACTTCGCACCGTCTGTGATGCGATAACGCTCCGCGAGATCCTTGAGAGTGATGGCCATGGCGATGGATAGCGCAGCGGGACAGGGCTGGCAACAGCGTTTTTGCAATGAAAAAGGCTGAAACCTTGCGGCTTCAGCCTTGGATTGATGAAAGTTGCGCCCCGGTTCAGTCCAGAACCGGCTCGGAACCGTCCAGCATCTTGACCTTGTTATGCACGAAATATTCCTTGGTCAGGGCCTTCATCATCTTGGGCAATTGATCATAAAGACGCTTTAGTTTGCGCGGCTTGCGCTTGGCCAGCGCGTAATGCGTCAGCAGCGGCATCGCAATGGTCGTGTCGGTATAGCACACAACGGCATCAGGCAGCTTGGTCGGATCGACCTTGCCCCAGCTGACGGCTTCGCCGGGGGTCGCGCCGGAAAGGCCGCCGGTATCAGGCCGGGCGTCGGTGACTTGGATGAAGAAGTCCTGTCCGACTTCCTTCATGCGGAGCACTTCTTGGATCTGGGGTTCGGTTTGGAGGGTGAAGTTTTTCGGGCTGCCGCCGCCCCAGAGGACCACGCCGCTGCGGCCACCGTTGCGCTTGGCCGCCAGCACGATGGCCGTGGACTCATTCACGTCGATGGACGGGTTGACGCGGAGCTTGTTGCCCCGCAATTCCACGCCGGCCACGTTCATGCCGATGGTGGAGTCGCCGGGCGAGCTAGTGAAGCAGGGGACGCCGGCACGATAGGCAGCGGCCATCACGGACACGTCCTTGAGCTTGTTTTTGCGTTCCCATTCGGCAGCGTATTTGCCGATGAGGTAATGCAGCTCAACGGTGCCCATTTCCTTCTGGAACTCGGGCTGGCAGAGAATTTCCCGGAGCAGTTCATCCGTCGCCATCAGCCCGTCCGAATACGGAATCACCACGTCATAGATGCGGACCAGATCGTTGTCACGCAGGTCGGTGTCGTCGAATTTGAAGCTGCCGGAGTGGACAGGGTAATTCAGCGCGAAGTGCAGATCATGGTAAAGATTCGCGCCGGTGGAGACGATCCAGTCCACGAACCCGGACTTGATGAGCGGGATGATGCTTGAGCAGCCTAGGCCGGCCGGAGTGAGCGCGCCGGAAATGCTCATGCCTATGGTGACATCGTTGTCCAGCATGCGGTCAGTGAACAACTGGCAGGCTTCCTTGAGCCGGGCGGAGTTGTAGGCCAGAAAGCACTCGTCGATGATGTAGGTGAGCTTTTCCTTGCCGTTGAGGTTCTTGGGCTGGATGCGCTTGCCAGCCATGTATTTCTTCTTGTGGGGGCAGTTTTTTTCCTTCATCCAATCGGGCATGTCGGCGACTTCCTCGCGATTGGCGATTTTCTGACGTTCAGTTCTGGCCATAATAATAAATAACTTTTGTGCCGTTACGATACGGAACCCGGTGCGAATGCCAATCTCAAATTCCGATTCCAACTTCAAAGCCGCCTGAGGGCGGGATTTTTTCCTCCGCAGACGGGCCCGGTTCCGGTAAGAATCGGTTGTGCAAGTCTTCCTCAACGGCCGGTTTGTCCCGGCAGAGCAGGCGGTCGTGTCCGTGGCCGACCGCGGTTTTCTCTACGGCGACGGGGTGTTTGAGCTGGTGCCGGTCCATCAAGGCCGGCCCTTCCGCTGGCCGCAACATTGGGACCGGTTCCGGTGCGGGGCGGATTACCTGAAAATCAGGATCCCGTTTTCCGGTCCCGAGCTGCTCGGGCATGCCGGCCGACTTGTTGAGGAAAACGACATGCCTTCGTCCCTTCTTCGTCTGGCCCTGTCCCGCGGCGTGGGGATCCGGGGCTATTCCCCAAAGGGCGCAAACTCTCCCACGCTGGTGATGACCTTGCACGAGGCACCGCAGGAGGATCCGGAAGATCCAATCTGCTGGAATCTTGTGACCGCCTCGCAGCGGCTGCCGGCAGGCGACCCGCTGTCGTGCTGCAAAACGGCAAACAAACTGCCCCAGATCTTGGCCCGGGCCGAGGCGGATGCCGCGGGAGCCGACGAGGCGCTGCTGCTCAACACCAATGGGGATATTATCGAGGGCAGTGCCGGCAACCTCTTTTGGATTGAAGCCGGGGCGGTCCACACGCCCCCGCTGGCCAGCGGGGTGCTGCCGGGAGTGACTAGGGCCGTGATACTTGAACTTTGCCGGTCGCTTGGACTGGCTGCCCGCGAAGCCCGCGCGACGTCGGCGCAATTGCTTTCGGCCGAAGGCGTCTTTTTGTCCCTCAGTTCCCGGGGAATTGTGGAGGCTGCGACTTTGGACGGGCACCCGTTGGCATTCTCACCGCTGACCGGAATCCTCCGAGGGGAATATTTGAACCTGGTCAGACGGGAGACGGCCTGACTGAGGGGCGGATGCAGGAAACGAAAAAGGCGGCGGGGGCAGAACAGAACTTGCCTTCGCAAGCAGCACTGGCAAGTTGAATGGCTCATGAACATGCCTACGGAAGAAGAGATCAAGAACGCGCTCAAAGCGGTGAAATATCCCGGGTATTCACGCGACATCGTTTCGTTCGGGTTGATCAAGGAAATCTCCGCCCGGAATGGAGCGCTGAGCGTCGCCATGCAACTGACGACTCATCAACCGGAAGCGGCCGCCCAAATCAAAGCCGAGAGCGAGCGGGTGCTCCGCGCCCTGCCCGGGGTGCTCGCAGTTCATGTGGAGGTAAAGGTTCAGGGGGCCGCCCCGGCCACCAGCCCGCAAAGCCCGTGGGCGGGTCAAAACAAGGCCCCCGGCATCCGCCGCGTCGTCGCCGTCGCCAGCGGCAAGGGCGGGGTCGGAAAATCCACCACCTCCGTGAACCTGGCCTGCGCGTTGAGCCGCCTGGGCGCCCGGGTCGGCCTGCTGGATTGCGACATCTACGGCCCCAGCATTCCGCTGATGATGGGGATCAACGAGCGCCCCACGATGAGCGCCGACGAGAAGATGGTGCCGCCGGAAAACTACGGGGTTAAGCTCATGAGCATCGGCTTTCTGCTGGAGGATAACCAGCCCGTGATTTGGCGCGGACCGATGATTATGAAGACCATCCAGCAGTTTGTGCATCTGGTGGACTGGGGTGAACTGGATTTCCTGCTGGTGGATCTGCCGCCCGGCACCGGGGACGCTCAAATCTCCCTGTGTCAAACCGTGCCCTTGGACGGGGGAGTCATCGTTACCACCCCTCAGGAAGCATCGCTCGGTGTGGTCCGCAAGGGGATTGCCATGTTTGGGAAGGTCAACGTCCCTATCCTAGGGATTGTGGAGAACATGAGCTATTTTACAGCGCCCAACGGGGAGCGGGTGGAGATCTTCGGGCACGGCGGCGGCCATGCCGAGGCCATGCGCCAAGGTGTGCCGTTTCTCGGTGAAATCCCTCTCTTCACAGAAATCCGCGAGGGGGGCGACCGCGGGGTTCCGGTGGTGGTGGGAGCGCCCAAGAAAGCGCCGGCGCAGGCCTTTCTCGAGGTGGCGCGCCTCTTGCAACAGAGATTCGCCTGACCCCAAAAGCCCCTCAGCCTCCCCTAATCGCGGCCGGCACCGGGCTAAGATTAAAGTTGTCAGCATGGGCGATGCACATTAGTGTCCTCTCATCAGACGCTCGTGAACTCAGAGAACCATGCCTAGCGAAACGAAAGAGCCGTTGAATTCGAATGATTTACTCAAGAATTCCTCGTTGTATAAGGAGTTTCAGGCGGAGCGCGAGGAGATCCTGAAACACAAGTGGATCGAGTCCGAAAAGGCGGGACACGATATCGGGTTTGAAAACGCGCTGACTGATTGGATCGTCAAGCACCGCTCCAAATGGCGACGGTCCAGGGTGTCCGCCTCACAACACCAACCCTAGACGCTCACGGAATTTTCTTTCAGTGGATTTTAACGGGCTTCAGGGCAACATGAATCCAATTCCGACGCCGCAAACCGATCCAGTCCGATCGGTTTCTTGTTTTTATGACTGACTCCAGCCTTTTGCTCAATGCCGCAGCCATCGAACGCGCCTTGGTCCGCATTGCCCACGAAATCGCAGAGCGCAATCTCGACGGCTCCAATGTCGTCTTGGTCGGCATCCCCGAGGGGGGCGACACTCTGGCCGCACGCTTGGGACGGATCCTCGCCGCCATCTGGCAGCATCCGGTGCCCGTTGGCATTCTGGACGTGACCATGCACCGGGATGATCTGGGGCAGCGTGCAACCCCGATGATGCATCCCACTGTTATTCCTTTTGACGTGACGGGTCGGACAGTGGTGCTTGTGGACGATGTGCTCTTCAGCGGACGGACAACCCGGGCCGCGATGGACGCCCTGAATGATTTCGGCCGGCCCACTAAAATCCAGTTGGCTGTCCTAGTGGATCGCGGCCACCGCGAACTGCCCATCCGCGCCGACTTTGTCGGCAAAAACGCCCCCACCGCCCGGGCGGAAAAGATCCTGGTCCGGCTCACAGAAGCCGGGGCGAACGAGGATCAGGTGGTGCTTCAAAGAAAATGACTTTTATGGCTTGGAACCGTCCCCATTTGCTCGACATCGAATCGTTGACGCCGGAGGAAATACTCACGGTGCTGGATACGGCTCTGGCCTTCAAGGCCGTCGGGGCCCGGGCCATCAAGAAAGTCCCGGCGCTGCGCGGCAAAACCGTTGTAAACCTCTTCGTCGAACCTTCCACCCGGACGCGCATCAGCTTTGAACTGGCGGAGCAACGATTGTCAGCCGACATCATCAATTTCACAACCGAGGCATCCTCGCTCAAAAAAGGCGAGACCCTCAAGGATACAGCCCGCAATCTGGAGGCTCTTAATGCCGACTTCATCGTCATCCGTCACAGCGCCAGCGGCGCACCGCATTTTCTGGCGCGATCCATCGGCGCCCACGTCATCAATGCCGGAGACGGAGCGCACGAGCACCCGACCCAGGCCTTGCTCGACTTGTTCACCATCCGCGAGCGTAAAGGGCGGATTGCCGGGCTGAATGTGACTATTTTGGGGGACATCCTCTACAGTCGCGTGGCCCGTTCGGACATCTGGGCGCTGACCAAGCTCGGGGCCAAAGTCACGCTTTGCGGGCCGTCCACCTTGGTGCCGCGGGTGTTCGAGGAGATGGGGTGCCGCGTCACACACAATGTCGAGGAAGCCATTCGAGACGCCGACATCATAAATCTCCTCCGCATCCAGCACGAGCGGCAGCGCAAGACGATGTTTCCGGGCATCAACGAATACACCCAGCTCTATGGTCTCAACCAGGACCGTCTGGCCCGCACCAAACCCGATGCCCTGATCATGCACCCCGGCCCTGTCAACCGCGGTGTGGAGATCGACAGCCGGATTGCCGATTGCGACCGGTCGCTTATTTTGGAGCAAGTGACCAACGGGCTGGCAGTGCGCATGGCGGTGCTTTTCTTGGTGAACGGCGGAAAGGGACCTCAGGAAATCACCGTCGGTTAGTGAATTGATAGGAAATTGCTTTTTGGTGCGGCCGCATTCACTGGCGGATTCACCCGATGCTTCCCCAGTCATTAGTGTCCGGCCGGAAACGCGTGTTTTTGAAACGCTCCGCTGCGTTGGGGACGGAAGACAGGCAAGTGCGCCTCTCCCCAAGCGCAGCAACCGTCGACCGCAGGAACGCCTTCAAATTGACCATGTTACTCTCCCCGCCCATCCCGCCGCACCCGGGGACGAGCGCACTCCCAGGAAACGAAGGGTTGGCGGAAATCTCCAATAGGCCCTTGCCGAGGGGTGATTTCGAGTCTGAAATCAGTTGGGCGTTAGAGGGCTATAGGATTGAAGCGGTGAAAGACCACTTTCATCCTGGATCGGGCCGTCTTTTGCACCTCTGGCTGAAACAACACTCCGTTAAATCACAAGAACAACAGGCTGTTTAAAGCGGAACTCTCAAATTTTGATGGCCGGGCGCAAAGGAGACCCGGTCAAAGTGTTCATCGCGCAACAGTTGCGGCGCGAGACGACGATGCCGCTGACTTGAATTACGGAACACCAAGACTTACGTGCCGCATTTGCGCTTTACTTTAAAGACGCTTTGCACGCCGGGACGGAAGCGCGAAACCAACTCGGCACTAATGGCTTGGATTCAAATCTTGCGGTCGCCACGAGGATCCGGTCAGCTGACACCCAGTTTTTTCCAGATATAAACAAAGGCCGGGGCGAACTCTCCAGGGGCACGGGCGATCCAGTCCGTCACCGCCCGGGGTGAAAACCAGCCGCCACCCAGCAGCTCCTCCGTGTTGAGCACAAACGGCCCCTCGGAGTCGGCCTGGTAAACCCACACGAATTCGGCGTCGGTTTCCGCGCAGGCCGCAAGCTTGAAAAGCCGCGCAGGGGGATTACCGGGACGCAGGCCGATCTCCTCACACAACTCACGCGCGGCCGTAGCGTCGTAATCCTCGCCCGAACCGACGTGTCCGCTGGCGGAGGAGTCCCAGACGCCCGGGTGCTTGTCTTTGCTCAGGGAACGCTGCTGGAGAAAAACCTGGCCGCGGGAGTTGAAGACCAGAACATGCACCGCCCGATGAAGCAGTCCAAGCCGGTGAACCTCCCCGCGCGACCGGCGGCCGACCACTTCATCCCGATCGTCGACGACATCAAAAATCTCTTCGTCCATGCCGGGTAGTCTTGTGAAATTCAACGGTCCAGATCAAGCCGGTAGAGTGAAGCTGCAGCTTCCGGTCTTTCGGGGAGGTTGTCATACGGCCGGGCACTGTTTCCACTGCCGTCCGGGCTTGGCCCCTTTCCCCATAGGCCTGAATTTGCCCGCTTGATCATCAGGAACTTGGGTGTGTTGGGTTTCAGCGGTTAAATGCGCTAAAAAGCTGCCGGAAACTTCGTTCCTCCGATTGGGGCGGTTCTCTTGATTCTCTCAACTAACACATAAAAAAACACTGGCGACAGATGCGGAGTCGATTTTTGCCAATGTGGCTTCCGACACCATTTGATTCAGCGGATGCAGTGCAAGCGGCAATGGCAAGAGCCGGGCGTGTGTCTGGCAATGGGCGGTGTGTGCAAGTGGCCCCTAAAGGCGGGAGTAAGAGAGATGCCAAGCCGGGCAGCGTGTGGAGATCAGATCGCTATCAATTCAATTCGCTCGACTTGACGTGAGGATGACTACGGTGGGGATATGAGTGGCATTTTTTTTGGTTTTTTGCTCGGGTTCATCGCATGGTTCCTATCCCGTTACCTGATCGGCGGCCTCTACACGGTGAACCAAAATGAGCGCGCCGTGAAAACCAGTTTTGGCCGCGCGGAACGGGTGCCGGACATGACGACCTTGAGCGACCCGATTGCTGATTCCCTGTCAGCGGAGGAAAAAACCCGTTATATTTACCCCCAAGTTCGGGTCATCCTGCCCGGAGGACCCTATTTCAAATGGCCCTGGGAGAAGGTTTATAAAGTTTCCATTGCCACACAAACTTTGAATATGACCTTTGATCCGGACAATCACTCGGCGAATCAGGATGGGCAGGTGCTGGAGGCTGTCACCAAGGACCAGTTGAACACAGGCCTTTCCGGGCAGTTGCGCTACCGGGTCTCCGAGCGCAACCTTTACGGCTACCTGTTTGCCGTCAAGCGCCCGATCAGCCATGTAATGGGCTATTTTGTCTCCATTCTCCGGGAACGCATCGCCAACTTTGAAGCCCCGGCGCATCCGGACGCGCAAACCAGCGCGGTGACGGGCATCTCCATTAACGACCTGCGGAAAAACCTGACCGACATCAACGAACACATGGACCGGGAATGCGTTTCGGCGGCGGCCCGCTATGGCATCGTGCTGGAGGCTTCCCTGATCACGAGCATTGACCCGCCGCCGGATGTGGAGTCGGCTTTGGCCGCGATCAACACGGCCCACAACCAGGTCTCCTCGGACATCAGCCTGGCGCAAGCCTCTGCTGACCAAAAGATTGAGCAGTCAAAAAGAGCGGTCGAAATAGAGACCCTGAAGGCCCAGGGCGAAGTGGAACCGCTCCGGCAGATGACCCGCCAGCTGGGGGAACTGAAGCAATCCGGCGGCGGAGCGCTCGAATCCTACGTCCGCAACGTGCGACTGTCCCTCTACACCAAGGCGCAACACGTGATTCTGGAGGTTAAATAATATGGGAATCCGTGCGTTTGCCATCACGTTCGCGGCTACCTTCATCGGCTGCTCTGTTCTTGTGCCTGTGCTGCTGGCTATGCTCCGCGCGTTCGGCTTTTACACCATCGTCAACGAGAGCCGCTGCAAGGTTTATATCTTGTTCGGCAAGGTGGTGGCCGTCCTCAACGAGCCAGGACTGCATTTCCTGCCGGGCAAACTGGGCATGAGCGCCTTCATCATCAACTGGGTCGGCAAATCCTACGAACTGGATCTGCGCCTGGACCAGGAATACCTGCGCAGCCAGCCGGTGAACTCGGAGGAGGGTGCCCCTATGGGAATCGGCATCTGGTACGAAATGTATATCAGCGATCCGGTGGCATACCTGTTTAAAAACTCCGACCCTCGGGGTTCCCTGGCGGCCAATGTCAGCAACTCGACAATGCGCTGCCTGAGCAATCTGCCTCTGGACAAAATGCTGGAAGACCGGCACGCCATGAGCCAGACAGTCCGGGAGGAGGTCTCGCCGAAGTCCAACGAATGGGGCTATCAGCTGGGCTCCATTTATATACGCAAGGTCCATTTCCGTGACGCCGGCATGATCAAACAAATCGAGGAAAAAGTGGTGAACCGTCTGCGCCAGGTCACCTCCGCAATCAAGCAAGCCGGAGCCAACCAGGTAAGCATCATCACCAGCACGGCCGAGCGCCAGGCGGCGATTGAATTCGCCAAGGCGGCAGCGATGCGCCCGCGCATTGTGGGCGATGCCCTCCAGGAAATCACGAAGGACGCGGAAGTCTCCGCCGCTCTTTTTCAAGTCTTGGAGGTCCAAAACATCCTGTCCGGCAACGGTAGCATCACCCTGATTCCTAAAAACAACGAGCTGCTTTCCGCTCTGGTGGCCGGCCGCAAATAAAAACCTCGGCCAGCGCCCCCCGAGCTGGCCGAGCCTCTCCGCCAAGAATTTTTGAACATCCAGATCCGAAAGCGCCAGTAACTTGACTCCATTTGTTGCGCTTCGGTCAGTTTGGGATGAGCCCTTCCGGGTTGGACTCAGCAAACATATTACAGCCCTGCTTCTGGAAAACGGGCAACTAGGGTCGGCAGCCTATCGAACCTAAAACCCGCAGTTGAAGTTCAGTCGGACAGAGTGGGCGGGGTGGGCGAGCCATTCGAGGGGATCATCCGTGGTTTGACGGGCGAGCCGACGCAGTTGTCACCAACCACGTCCGCAGCCGCTCGTGCTGGCCTTTCAACACCTGCCACCGCTCCACTTTCGACCACTTGCGCGGCCATAAATAAAAGTTCCGCCGGGATTTGATCGCTTGGGTGTGATGCTCCGGATTGAGTCCCGTCAGACGGGCGAACAGACTCCACAAGTTGTGAGTCGGGACGGGACCTTCCAGATCTCCCACCTTCAAAAACACACGGCCCGGGATCCACGAATCCGGGGCTTGGGGGCGGTTATTCGTAACATTTCCGCAATTCCTGCA
>Ga0114958_10001141_pt1 | contig 21245 bp, 18 predicted proteins | sample C_130208_EF_Meta_FD_89577 | JGI IMG/M metagenome (GOLD analysis project Ga0114958, IMG submission 89577) | Freshwater microbial communities from Lake Croche, Canada to study carbon cycling - C_130208_EF_MetaG | ecosystem: Environmental > Aquatic > Freshwater > Lake | place: Lake Croche, Canada...
TGATTTGATTATAATTCTGTCGATTCTCAACCTTGAAATGAGAATTATTTGAAATAGAATTAATTTAAATCATTTCTAATGAAAAATACAACTCTATTCCTAATGTTGTTCTTTTTTTCTGTAGCTTTTTCACAAAAAAAATTAGAAGAAGTCAAAGTCGAATCGAATAAAAAAGGAATACAAAAATCACTTTCCAAAACTGCCAATACTATAGTGGTTTCTGGAAAGGAATTACTCAAAGCGGCCTGTTGTAATTTGGCCGAAAGCTTTGAAACCAATCCTACTATTGATGTTAATTTTTCTGATGCTTTGACGGGTACCAAACAAATTAAAATGTTGGGTTTAACCTCTCCTTATTTAATGATTACTGAAGAAAATATTCCTTCGGTTCGAGGAGCCTCTCAAGCATACGGGTTATCTTTTACACCAGGAACTTGGGTAGAAAGCATCCAAATTACAAAAGGTGCTGGAAGTGTTGTGAATGGTTTTGAAAGTATATCGGGACAAATAAATACCGAGTTAATTAAACCCATGAAAGACATTCCGTTTTTCTTAAATGCTTATGGAGCTTCTGATTCTCGTTTTGAATTAAATACACATTTCAACACAAAACTTTCTAATCATTGGGCTACGAGTTTATATCTTCACGGAAATGCTAGAGTAGCTAAAAATGATATGAACCATGATGGTTTTCTCGACAATCCTATAGGAAAACAAGTAAATTTGGTCAACCGTTGGCAATACTCCAATCCAGAAACGGGTTGGGTTTCGTTTATCAATTTCAAATACATGAAAGATGAAAAACAAACGGGGGAATTGAATTTCGATAAAAATAGAGACCAACTCACCACCAATTATTGGGGTTCTGAAATCAATACGAATCGGTTTGATTTTACTTCAAAAGTGGGTTATGTTTTTAAAGACATGCCCTTTCAAAGTATTGGTTTTCAAAATTCGTACAGTAATCATAATCAAAATTCATATTTTGGTTTGAATCAATACAACATAAAGCAACAAAGTTATTATTCTAATTTAATTTTCAATTCTATCATTAGTAATACGATGCACAAATTTGCTGCAGGTGTAAATTTCACCTACGATAAATATGCTGAATACGTCAATCTTTCTGATGTAAGTCGCACCGATAATTCGGCGGGAACATTTTTTGAATATACTTATGATGACAATGATAAATTCAGCTTGATTTTAGGAGGAAGATTTGATTATCACAATAGATTAGGAGCATTTTTTACACCAAGATTACATGCTAAATACAATCCTTGGAAAAAAGCAGTCCTACGATTTTCAGCAGGAAGAGGAAAACGTGCGGCGAATATTTTTGCAGAAAATCAACAACTTTTCGCTAGTTCAAGAGTGTTTTCTGTTTTAGATACTGATGGAAAAATTTATGGATTAAATCCTGAAATTGCTTGGAATTATGGATGGAGTTTTACTCAAAATTTCATTTTTTTTGGCAAACCTGCCGATGTTACTTTAGATTTTTATCGAACCGATTTTCAAAATCAAGCGATAGTCGATTTGTTTCAATCGTCGCATCAGGTTTTGTTTTATAACTTAAAAGGGAAATCTTATGCCAACAGTTTTCAATTGGATTTTAATATAGAAATTATTAAACATTTTAACCTAAGAACTGCTTATAAATACTACGATATTTCAACGGATTATCTTTCGGGAAGTTTTCAAAGGCCAATGCAAGCCAAGCATCGTTTTTTTGGTAATTTAGAATACGAAACTCACATTATAGAAAAAGGAAAACAATGGAAATTTGATTACACTTTTAATTGGCTTGGTAAACAAAAGTTGCCAAACACAGTGAATAATTCATCACAAGACCAATTGCCAGAATATTCACCGTCATTTGGAATAATGAATGCACAAATAACTAGAACTTTTTCTAGTTATTTTGAAATGTATATTGGGGTAGAAAATATGGGTAATTATCATCAGAATAAAGCTATTTTGGGGAATGATAATCCTTTTGGCGCGACTTTTGACACCTCTATAATATATGCACCTGTCTTTGGTCAAATGTATTACGCAGGATTACGATTTAAAATTAAATAACTTTTAAAATTAATTTATTATGAAAAAAATAGTCTATGGAATGTTGTTACTTTTTGTAGCATTTTCAACTCAGGCACAAGAAAAAAAAAGTAAAAATGCCAAATATTTTTTTGAAGTAAATGGAAATTGTGAGCAATGTCAAAAAAGAATTCAAAAAGCGGCTTTTTGTGTAGATGGAGTAAAAATGGCATCATGGAGTATAGAAACTCATGAAATGACAGTTATTATTAATGAAGAAAAATGTTCTCTTCTTGATGTCAAAAAAGCCATTGCCAATGTTGGTCATGACACCAAAGAGGTAAAATCAAAAAATGAAGTTTATGAAAAGCTTCATGCTTGTTGTCAATATGAAAGATAATAATCCAAAAACTCGTAAAATAAATTTGGGATTTTATTATTGCTATTTTTACCAAAATAATTCAAATGAAAAGACTTTTCCTTGTTATTAATTTACTGTATTGTTTAAGTTCTTTTTCACAAGATTTTAAACAAGATCAACGCGTTTGGTTTGCATACACAGAGTTTTTAAAGGTTTCTAATCATTGGAGTTATCAAGCAGAAGCTCAATTTAGGATGGATAATCAATTACAACAAAATCAGCAAAATTTGTTTAGACTCGGTGCATTGTATTCTATCTCATCTTCAAAAACCATTGCGGTCGGGAATGCATTAGTGAATACGTTTAGTAACTCAATGGATGAATATTATAAAGAAAATAGAATTTGGGAACAATTTCAATATTCAAAGAAATGGAATAATGATAAAAATTTTTTTTCACGTCGAATTCGATTAGAACAACGTTGGGTTGAGAAAAAAGATCGGATAGATAATGAAATAAAAAGCATCGCTACAAATTATCAAAACAGATTGCGTTATTTGAATAGAAATTTATTTCACTTATGTAATTTTAATTCAGAGAATGCTGACTTTTATGCCATCATTCAAGAGGAAGTTTTTTTTACTTTAGGCAGCAATAATATAAATACAAAATTAATAGATCAAAACAGATTTACAGTTGGTCTTGGGCTAAATTTTAAAAGCAATATGAGTATTGAATTAGGTTATCTTAATAATTATATCACTTCACCATCCAAAACGGATGTAATGAATCATACTATTTCAATTTCAGTTACTCAAAATCTAGCTTTATAAAACATTAATTTATTTAGTATAAATATCCCAAAAAATATGATTAATTTCACACTCTATTTTTCACTTATTTTATTTTATTATCCATGAATAATTTTGATTGGACACAATTAGTAAATCCGGAGTTTTATATCACCATGACAATTGGTGGTGTTAAAATTGGATTTTGGATTGTATTATTTATTGTTTTTGCTGAAACTGGACTCTTTGCTGGTTTTTTTCTTCCCGGTGATAGTTTACTTTTTTTATCAGGAATTTACAGTCGTGATTTAATTGAGAATTTTACTTTCATTGAAAGTGATACCGCTAATGTTACATTACTATCAATTTTAGTTGCTACCGCAGGAATTTTAGGAAATATGATGGGATATTGGTTTGGATCAAAAAGCGGTTATTATTTATATAAAAAAGAAGATAGTTTTTGGTTCAAGAAAAAATACCTCATTCAATCAAAAGATTTTTTTGAAAGATATGGCGGTAAAGCCATAATTTTTGCCCGTTTCTTGCCGATAGTAAGAACTTTTGCGCCCATTGTTGCCGGAATTGTTTCAATGGATAAAAAGAAATTTATGTTTTTTAACATAGTAAGTTCATTTCTTTGGTCATTTGTATTAATATTTTCGGGGCATTATTTATATGGAATGTTTTTGGAAGAATTTAACATTGATTTAAAACATCATATTGAGAAAATAGTGATAGGTATTATATTGGTTTCAACTTTTCCTGTATTTTTAAAAATGTTTAAAAAATCTTCGAAAGATATTTAATAGTACATAAAAAAATACCTCAAAATTAATTTTGAGGTATTTTTTTGTGAAATTTATGTTTAAGATTACATCATTCCGGGCATTCCACCGCCCATTGGCATTCCACCACCAGCAGTATCTTCTTTAATTTCTACTAAAGCGCACTCAGTAGTCAATATCATTCCCGCAACAGAAGCAGCGTTTTCTAATGCTACTCGGGTCACTTTTTTAGGATCGATAATTCCTGCTTTTAGCATATCCACATATTCATCTGTTTTGGCGTTGTATCCATAGTCTCCTTTTCCTTCCGAAACTTTTGCAACTACTACAGAACCTTCAAGACCAGCATTTTCAACAATAGTACGTAATGGAGATTCAACTGCACGAAAGACAATTTGTATTCCTGTTGCTTCGTCAGCATTATCAGCTTTGATAGATGATAGGGCAGATTTTGCTCTCAATAAAGCAACTCCTCCACCAGCAACAATTCCTTCTTCAACAGCTGCACGAGTAGCGTGTAATGCATCATCTACACGGTCTTTTTTCTCTTTCATTTCTACTTCAGAAGCAGCACCAACATACAGAACAGCAACTCCACCCGCTAATTTTGCCAAACGCTCTTGTAGTTTTTCTTTATCATAATCAGAAGTCGTAGTTTCCATTTGACCTTTAATTTGATTCACACGATTTTTTATCATGTCTGCTTTACCAGCGCCATTAACAATGGTTGTATTGTCTTTGTCAATAGTTACTTTTTCTGCAGTTCCCAACATTTCTAAAGTTGCATTTTCAAGTGTATAACCACTTTCTTCGGCAATTACTGTTCCACCTGTTAAGATAGCAATATCTTCTAACATTGCTTTTCTTCGATCACCAAAACCTGGAGCTTTTACAGCCGCAATTTTTAATGCACCTCTTAATTTATTTACCACTAATGTTGATAAAGCCTCACCATCAACGTCTTCAGCAATAATTAATAATGGCTTTCCAGATTGAGCTACTGGTTCTAAAACCGGAAGTAATTCTTTTAAAGAAGATACTTTTTTATCGTACAAAAGAATGTAAGGATTTTCTAATTCTACATTCATTTTTTCAGGATTGGTAACAAAATAGGGAGATAAATATCCTCTGTCAAACTGCATTCCTTCCACGACATCAACATAAGTATCGGTTCCTTTTGCTTCTTCAACCGTGATAACACCTTCTTTACCTACCCTTCCGAAAGCCGTTGCAATTAATTCTCCAATTACTTCATCATTATTCGCTGAAATAGAAGCAATTTGTTTTATTTTTTCTGAATCACTACCTACAACTTTTGCTTGTTTTCCAAGATCAGCAACTATAGCTTCAACGGCTTTGTCTATACCGCGTTTTAAATCCATTGGGTTTGCTCCTGCAGCAACATTTTTCAATCCTTCTTTTACTATAGCTTGTGCTAAAACTGTAGCAGTTGTAGTTCCATCACCAGCTAAATCGTTGGTTTTAGAAGCTACTTCTTTGACCATTTGAGCCCCCATATTTTCTAATGGGTCTTTCAGTTCAATTTCTTTTGCAACAGTAACACCGTCTTTAGTAACATTTGGTCCTCCAAATGATTTTCCGATTATTACATTACGACCTTTTGGTCCAAGGGTTACTTTTACAGCATTTGCTAATGCGTCTACACCACGTTTTAAACCGTCACGTGCTTCAATATCAAATTTTATATCTTTTGCCATTTTGTGTTTTTTTTTAAATCTTAATACTTTGTACTTCTAAACTTTGTGTCTCTTAATTTTTAAATGATTGCTAGAATATCATCTTCTCTCATTATAAGATAATCTTTTCCATCAAATTTTAAATCGGTTCCTGCGTATTTACCATACAATACGATATCGCCTACTTTTAGAGTTAAAGGTTCGTCTTTTTTGCCATTTCCTATAGCAACAACAACTCCTTTTTGTGGTTTTTCCTTCGCGGTGTCTGGGATAATAATTCCAGATGCTGTTTGTGTTTCAGCAGCAGCTGGTTCCACAATAACTCGGTCTGAAAGTGGTTTAATGTTTAATGCCATAATTTGTTAATTTTTATTATTTATAAAATTATTAAAGTTTAAAAACAATATTCAGAAATTATGCCAATTGAGTAAAACTGACATATTTTCAGTGAAAGTATGAATTAAATAAACTATTTGTTCAAAAAAAAATCCCGAAATTACTCGGGATTTTCTTGTAGAAATCGCAAAATTTCTTATTTTTTTTCTGGAGCAACTGGTGCGCTTGTAGGAGTTTTTCCGTCAGTTTTTGGAGCTGAAGGAGTTTCTTTTTTCGGAGCTTCCGATTGAGATGCATCTATAATTTTTTTATTATCGTTCAAAGTTCCTGTAAAACTTAAACTAGATAATAATACCAATGCTATTAAAATAGCTGCTAATACCCAAGTACTTTTGTCTAAAAAGTCAGTTGTTTTTTGAACTCCACCCATTTGAGTAGAGCCGCCTAATGAAGATGATAATCCGCCTCCTTTAGGATTTTGTACCATAACTACGATAATTAGTAAGAAACAAACTATTGTTATCAATACTAAAAAAATTGTAAATGTGTTCATTGTTTAACTATTATTGTTTTGTTGTAAATTCTTAATATCCGAAATTCGGTTTGCAAATAAACTACTTTTTTCTGGATATTTCAAAATTAATATTTCATAAGCTTGAATTGCTTTAGAAAATTTTTTCTGTTCCAAATAAACTTTAGCTAAAGTTTCTGTCATTAAGTAAGATTTATTTTCAATTTCAACTGAAATTGTTGGGCCACTATTTTCTTTAATTACTGGAGTAATTTTTGGATTTGCTTCTATAAATTTGTCAATAAGGTCTGATTTTTTCTTTTTTTCTAGATTTTCCTTAGTAGGAATTTCTTTTCTTTCGATAGGTTTTAATCTTGAAAGTTGAAGCCATTCTTGGAAGGAATGTTTTTCATCTTTGGTAAATTCTAATGGTTTACCTATTTCAAGTTTTTCTTCTGCAGTTCCCTCTTTTGGATTCGCTTGTAAGATGGAGGAAACGATCGATTGTTCTATTGTATTATGAGATTCCGATGGATTTGTGAAAGTAATAATTTCGCTTTCAACCACTTTAATATTTAGTAGTTCGGTAACTTTTTGGTCATATAATCCATTTTGAACAGTCACGAAATTATCTGAAGTAATAAAATCGAATAAAACACTTCTGTCTGTTGTAAATGCCGAAGCTACTTTTAAAGCATTATTGTATTTAAAACTATCTTGATTGTACAAATGTTTCAATCTCAAAACACGTGCACTTTGAAAATAAGGAAATTCTTCTATAATTTTTTCCAAAGAAACACTTTGACGTTCATTAATGGCGTCAGGTTTGTTAATTATATATGTGTAATCGGTTAGATTCATTTTACCATTTTGCCAATGACTCGTTAAAAATATCTTGAGTAATTCTCTCAAAAATTACATCTAGAGCAGATGAAAGTGTTGATCCAATCAATTGTTGGTCGCCAGGATAATCATAATAAAAAGAGAATGGTTTTTCAAAATTATCAGCATCTTTTTTTTTGTTAACATATCTTACATTAATAGTAATTGTCAATCGGTTTTGAGCTGCTTTTAAATCTGCAGTTGCCGACATTGGTGTTATGTTGTAACTCGTTATTTCTCCTTCATATAATAAATCTCCATTCACATTAGTTAGATTCAGATTGGTTTGATTTTGTAAAATATCTTGCAGTTTTAATGTAAAAGTTCTTTCAATACCAGGTTGAACCAACGGCGAATTATTCTGAAAATAATTCACTTGAAATGTTTTTGCATCAATTTTCCCTGTTCCTGTAAAATTGTATATGCTGCAACTATTTAAAGTCAATGCGATCAAAACCAATAAAAGGTATTTCAATGTTTTCATCTGAAAATTAAAAAGTCAAAGATATTACATTCTAATTATTAATTGTCAAATTTAAAGTAGCAATTAACTACAAATCGTATTGTTTGATTTTTCTGTACAATGTTCGTTCAGAAATTCCCAATTCATCAGCTGCTGCTTTTCGTTTGCCTTTATTTTTTTCTAACGATTTTTTGATAAGTTCAATTTCTTTATGTTCTAATTTTAAAATTTCTTCTTCCTCGACAGTTTCTGCAAAAAGATAGTTATTATCGTCTTCATCGTTATCATCAAACTCTTCTTGTTCAGATTCATTGTTTGTTACAATTGAATTGGTTCGAGGTTGTTCTTCAAAAAATGTATCTTCTTCAGATTTTCCATACACTTTCTGAATTAAATTTGGATTGATTTCTTGCACTTTAGCCGAACCGTTTTTCATTAATTCTAAAGTCAATTTTTTCAAATCATTCAAATCACTTTTCATATCAAACAAGACTTTGTACAAAATATCTCGTTCGGTAGCAAAATCGCTTTCACTTTTTTTGCTTTTAATTACACTTGGTAGATGGCTTCCATCTTGCGGTAAATAAGACATTAAGGTTTTTAAAGATATATCACGTTTGGTTTCGAGCACTGAGATTTGTTCGGCAGCATTTCTTAATTGTCGAATGTTTCCGCTCCAGCGGTATTTTAAAAGATACGGAATTGCTTCTTCTTCTAACTTAATAGCGGGCATTTTATATTTATGAGCAAAATCAGAAGCAAATTTTCTAAATAATAAATGGATGTCTTCTTTTCTGTCACGCAATGGAGGCAAAAGAATATCAACAGTACTCAAACGATAATATAAATCTTCTCGGAATTTCCCTTTTTCAATGGCATCAAATAAATTCACATTTGTGGCAGCAACAATTCTAACATTTGTTTTTTGAACTTGTGAAGATCCGACCTTAATAAATTCACCATTTTCGAGAACACGAAGCAAGCGCACCTGTGTTGTAAGAGGTAATTCGCCCACTTCATCTAAAAAAATAGTTCCCCCATCGGCAACTTCAAAATAGCCCTCTCGTGTTGAAGTTGCTCCTGTAAACGAACCTTTTTCATGTCCGAATAATTCACTGTCAATCGTACCTTCTGGTATTGCGCCACAATTAACGGCAATGTATTTTCCGTGTTTTCTGTGCGATAGTGAATGTATTATTTTGGGAATACTTTCTTTTCCAACCCCACTTTCTCCTACTACTAATACCGAAATATCTGTTGGAGCAACCTGAATGGCTTTTTCTAATGCACGATTGAGTTTTGGGTCATTTCCAATAATCTCGAATCGTTGTTTTATTGACTGTACTGTTTCCATTTTATTCAATTGATTATATAAATTAACAATGGATAATTAATTTCTGAATTTGAAATTATCATCTATCAATTGTTAATTATTAATTAATTTAATTCATATTACTTAAACCTACTGCTTTTCCTTTCAGAGTTCCGCTAGTGCAACTTTCGATTTTTACATTTACAAAATCCCCAATTTTATAATGTTCTTTAGGAAAAACCACCGTAATGCTTTGTGAATTCCTTCCGGAAAATTCTTTTTCTGATTTTTTAGACAATTTTTCGATTAAAACTTCAACCGTTTTACCAATAAATTCTTTACTTCTTTGCCAAGCATGTTTTTGTTGTAAATCAACAATTTCTTGCAATCGTCTGGCTTTGATTTCTTCGGGAACGTCGTCTTTCATTTTGCGCCCGGCTAATGTCCCTGGTCGTTCTGAATAGCTGTACATGTATCCAAAACTATATTTTACATACTCCATTAAAGATAAAGTGTCTTGATGATTTTCTTCTGTTTCCGTCGGGAACCCAGCAATCATATCTTGACTAATTGAACTTTCTGGAATTATGATTTTAATTTTATCAATTAACGACATGTATTGTTCTCGTGTATGCAAACGATTCATTTCTTTCAATATTCTATTGCTTCCGGATTGAACAGGCAAATGAATGTGTTTACAAATATTTGGATATTTTGCTATAATATGCAGTACACTTTCGTGCATATCTTGAGGATTTGATGTAGAAAAGCGAATTCTCATTTTAGGAAAACCAATAGCAACCATTTCTAATAAATTATTAAAATTCACCGAGGTCGCTTTTTGCATTTCACTTGCATTTACAAAATCCTTTTTTAATCCACCACCAAACCAAAGATAACTGTCAACATTCTGACCTAATAGCGTAATTTCTTTAAACCCTTTATCCCATAAATCCTGGATTTCAGTCATAATACTTTGTGGATCCCGACTTCTTTCACGACCACGAGTAAACGGCACCACGCAAAACGTACACATATTATCACAACCGCGAGTTATAGAAACCAAAGCAGTAATTCCGTTGCTCATCAATCGCATTGGCGCAATGTCTCCATAGGTTTCTTCTTTACTTAAAATGACGTTTATGGCATCTCTGCCTTCTTCTACCTCTGTAAGTAAATTGGGTAAATCCTTATAAGCATCTGGCCCAACGACCAAGTCTACAATTTTCTCTTCATCAAGGAATTTTTCTTTCAAACGTTCTGCCATACAACCCAAAACCCCAACTTTCATTGATGGATTGGTTCTTTTTACCGCATTGTATTTCTCTAAACGTTTACGAATTGTTTGCTCTGCTTTATCACGAATAGAGCAAGTGTTTACCAAAACCAAATCGGCTTCTTGCAAAATTTGGGTAGTATTGTAACCACAATTCGACAAGATTGAGGCCACAATTTCGCTATCTGAAAAATTCATAGCACAACCGTAACTTTCAATATATAGTTTCTTTGTATTTTCTTTTTTAGTATCCAGAACTAGACTATGTCCCTGTAATTGTTCATCAATTTCCTTTTCCATTTATGCTAAATTTATTCCGGTATTTTAATAATCATCTAATCTCCTCGACTACAAAGATAATACTAAATTATAAAATATGACAAGATGGCAGATGGTGTTTTACATACTTTTATCAAGTAATTAAATAATTAAATTTTTTAAGAAATTAATTTTCGCTTTTCCCTACATCAATTACTTTAGACAAACATTCGTTTTTTTATTTGTATAAAATGAAATTCCTTTAAAAATTCAATCAAAAACTAAAAATCTAAAAAAAACTTCTACTTTTGCCACACAAAAAAAAAGTAAATGGCAAAGAATTTAGTTATAGTCGAGTCACCAGCAAAAGCAAAAACCATTGAGAAATTTCTTGGTGCAGATTACCAAGTAGAATCGAGTTATGGACACATTGCTGATTTGCCTTCCAAAGAAATAGGGGTAGATGTCGAAAACGGATTCAAGCCTAAATACGAAGTTTCTGCCGATAAAAAGGCATTGGTTACTAAACTTAAAGGTTTAGCAAAAAAAGCCGACATGGTTTGGTTGGCTTCTGATGAGGATCGAGAAGGAGAGGCTATTTCTTGGCATTTATCGGAAGAATTAAATTTAGATAAAAACAAAACTAAAAGAATTGTTTTTCATGAAATTACTAAAACGGCCATTCTCAAAGCAATCGATAATCCAAGAGAAATAGATTACAATTTAGTAAATGCCCAACAAGCAAGAAGGGTTTTAGATCGATTGGTTGGTTACGAATTGTCTCCGGTATTGTGGAGAAAAATTAAAGGTGGACTTTCAGCAGGCCGAGTACAATCTGTTTCAGTTAGATTAATTGTTGAAAGAGAAAGAGAAATTCAAAACTTTAAAGCCATTGCTAGTTATTCGGTTGTAGCCGAATTTGTAAACGAAGCAGGAAGAACTTTTAAAGCTAAATTACCAAAGAATTTTAATACAAAAAAAGAAGCCGAAGATTTTTTAGCTAAAAATATAGGGTCTAATTTTAAGGTAGCCGAATTGGAAACAAAGCCTACCAAAAAATTTCCAGCGGGTCCTTTTACAACATCTACGTTGCAACAAGAAGCAGCACGTAAATTGTATCTTCCTGTAGGAATTACGATGCAATTGGCACAGCGTTTATACGAAGCCGGACTTATTACTTACATGAGAACCGATAGTGTTAACCTTTCTAAAGAAGCAATGGAAGCTGCTCAAGCCGAAATTATTAAATCGTATGGTAAGGAATTTTCTAAACCAAGAACTTTCACTAACAAAAGTAAAGGTGCTCAAGAAGCTCATGAAGCAATTCGCCCTACAGATATGTCGCGTCATACAGTTAATATTGACAGAGATCAGGCACGATTATATGATTTAATTTGGAAAAGAACATTAGCATCTCAAATGGCTGATGCCGAATTGGAGCGCACGAACGTTAAAATTGAAGCTAATAATCATAAAGAAACGTTTACCGCATCTGGTGAGGTTATCAAATTTGAAGGTTTCCTTAAAGTATATTTAGAAGGAAACGACGATGATGAAGATGAGCAAGACGGAATGTTACCCGCAATGAAAGTTAATGAAAAATTAATTAACAATTATATTACGGCGACCGAAAGATATTCGCGTCCGCCAAGTCGTTATACAGAAGCGGCATTGGTTAAAAAACTAGAAGAATTAGGAATTGGTCGTCCCTCTACATATGCACCAACTATTTCTACAATCATCAACCGAAGTTATGTTGAAAAAGGAACGCTTGAAGGACAAGAAAGAAATTACACCCAATTAACCTTGCAATCTGGCAAAGTTTCTGACAAAGTTTTGAAAGAAAATACAGGTTCTGATAAAGGAAAATTAGTTCCAACGGATATAGGAAATATTGTAACAGATTTTTTGGTTAAGAATTTTGATGCGATTTTAGATTATAATTTCACGGCCAAAGTAGAACAGGATTTTGATGAAATTGCAGAAGGAAACATTAATTGGACAATTATGATGCAGGAGTTTTATGATAAATTCCATCCTAATGTGAAAGATGTTGAGGCCAATGCTGATAGAGAAAGTGGGGAGCGAATTTTAGGCAAACACCCTGAATCAGGCAAAACGATTTTGGTTCGTTTAGGTAAATTTGGTGCGATGGCTCAAATTGGAGACAGTGACGACGAAGAGAAGAAATTTGCTAGCTTACGTCCTGAACAAAATATAGGCACTATTACATTAGATGAAGCGTTGAATTTGTTTTTACTTCCAAAAGTTTTAGGTACATATAAAGGAGAAGAAGTTGAAGTTAGTTTAGGTCGTTTCGGACCATTTGTTAGATTCGGAAAAGTATTTGTATCACTTCCAAAAGGAGAAGAGCCATTAGATGTTGATTTAGAAAGAGCTAAAGTTTTAATTGATGAAAAAACCGAAGCCGATGCGCCAATAGCTGTTTATAAGGGTGAAGGAGTTCAAAAAGGCACCGGGCGTTTTGGGCCTTTTATAAAATGGAATTCTATTTTTATCAACGTTTCTAAAAAATATAATTTTGATACTCTTTCACAAAATGATATTGAAGAGTTAATTGAAGAAAAACTACAAAAGAATATAGATAAAGTAATCCACAATTGGGAAACAGAGGGAATTTTAGTTCTAAAAGCACGTTGGGGAAGAAGTGAAATTACAAAAGGTAAAATCAAAATCGAATTAAGCAAAGATATTGATGCTAGTAAATTAACATTGGCAGAAGTTCAGACAATGATTGAAAAAAAGACGCCTGCAAAGAAAACTATGGCAAAAAATACATCAGTCAAAAAAGTAACAGCAAAAAAGAAATAATAAATGGAATTTGATTTTCTGTCACCCTTAGACACCGATTTAATTATTGACATTAATCGACTGTCGTCCCAACATTTGTCTAGTAAAGTTGTCTTTCATACACAACATGATTTCCCAGATATTACAAAAGTAAATATTGCTATAGTTGGGGTATTGGATAACAGAGGTGGGCTTGATGAAACAATTGATTTAGATTTGTCGTTAGTAAGAAAGCAATTGTATAGTCTTTTTCCAGGAAATTGGAGTAGGACTATAGCAGATTTAGGAGATATATTACCTGGAAATTCTCTAGAAGACACTTATTTTGCAGTTCAAAAAGTGGTATCAAGATTAATTAAGGATAAAATAATACCTATAATTATTGGAGGGTCTCAAGATCTAACATATGCTCTTTATCGTGGATATGATGATTTAGAACAAATGGTAAATTTAGTTTCAATTGATACTAAGTTTGATTTTGGAAAAGAAGACGGTATAATTGCTGCAGATTCTTATTTATCAAAGATAATCGTTGATGAACCAAATAATTTGTTTAATTATAGTAATATTGGTTATCAAACCTATTATAATTCTCCAGAAGAAATTGATTTAGTAGAAAAACTATTCTTTGATGCCTATAGATTAGGGGAAGTTTGCAATACTATTTCTATTGCAGAACCCGTTTTTAGAGATGCAGATTTAGTGAGTTTGGACTTGAATTCTGTAAAATCTTCAGATTCCGGAAATTTCATTAATTTTCAGCCAAATGGTTTCAATGGAAAAGAAATTTGTGCTCTATCAAGATATGCAGGAATTAGTGACAAAGTTTCATGTTTAGGAATTTTTAATCAAAATAATTCCAAACAAGAAGCGGTATTAATATCACAAATTATTTGGTATTTTATTGAAGGAGTTAATTATCGTTCTAATGAATATCCATTTGGCAGCAAAGAGAATTATATTAAATATACAGTTCCGTTTGAAGAAGAAGACATTGTATTCTTTAAAAGCAACAAAACGGAAAGGTGGTGGATAGAAATCCCGTTTTTTACTAATACACACAATAAATTAAAAAAGAATACGTTGTTACCATGTACGCATGATGATTATTTAGCTGCTTGCAATCAAGAATTTCCAGAACGCTGGTGGAAAGCACAACGAAAAAGTATTCTATAGCATTATTTATTTTGTAAAACATATAAAATCTACATAATTCTATATTGGAGCAATCAAATACAAATAATGTTAAAAAAGAAAAAAATTATAATATTTTACATTATTGATAAAATTATTTTCAGAGAATGTATATATTTGTTTTTTTTAATAAAGAAATTAAAATTTAAGATATAATTTATTGTTTTTTTCAAAAATAATAAATAGGTTTACGGCCTCGAAAAAAAATACATAATTAACCCAAATTTATATGAAGAAGTTCATTGCATTTGCATCTGTTTTAACTCTATTAGTCAGTTGTGGTAAGTCTAGCGACAAAGGTGAATTAGTTGGAGTCAAAGGAAAGAAATGGCACCCAGAGAAACCATTCGGAATGTCTTTAGTTCCAGGTGGTGCATTTATTATGGGAAAATCGGATGATGATTTAGCTAATGTTCAAGATGCTCCAACAAAAACTGTAACTGTAAGATCTTTCTACATGGATGAAACTGAAATAACTAATAGTGAATACCGTCAATTTGTAGAATGGGTTAAAGATTCTATTATTAGAGTTCGTTTAGCTACACTTGCTGATGAACAAGGAGCAAAACCAGGCACAGGAAAAACAGGTAAAGGTGGAGGAAGCATTGGTGATTATGCGTTCGAAGATCAAGATCCAGCAAAAATGACTCCATATAATAAGTATATGTATGAAAATTATTATAGTGTAGGAACCAAAGATGATCCTTATGCAGGTAGAAGATTAAATCGTAAAGTAAAATTAATTACAGATGCCTCAAAATATCCAGATGAATTTTACACGGAAGTTATGGATACAATGTACATACCTGTTTCCGAATCTTTTAATGGTTTAAGAACTATTGATGTAAATAAGTTGAAATTCAGATATTCTTGGATGGATATTCAAGCAGCTGCTAAAGCTAAAGTTGGTAAAAGAAGTAAATTCATCAAAAATGAACAAACCCCAATCTATCCTGATACAACAGTTTGGATAAAAGATTATGCCTATTCATATAATGAACCAATGCACAATGATTATTTTTGGCATCAAGCATATGGAGATTATCCTGTAGTTGGAGTTAATTGGAAACAAGCTAAAGCATTTTGTGCATGGAGAACGTTAAATAAAAACATTTATGTGAAAAAGAAAAAAGGAAGAGATTTAATTAACTCTTTCCGTTTGCCTACAGAAGCTGAATGGGAGTATGCTGCGCGTGGTGGATTACAATCAGCTACTTATCCTTGGGGAGGTCCTTACACTAAAAATGATAGAGGTTGTTTTATGGCAAACTTTAAACCAAGTAGAGGAGATTATGCTGCAGATCAAGCATTATATACTGTAGAAGCAAAATCATTCCAGCCGAATGGTTATAATCTATATAATATGTCAGGAAACGTATCAGAATGGACCGATTCATCCTACGATCCTTCTTCTTATGAATATGTTTCAACAATGAATCCAAATGTTTCAGATGCTTCTAATAAACGTAAAGTGGTAAGAGGAGGTTCATGGAAAGATGTTTCTTACTTCTTACAAGTTGGAACAAGAGATTTCGAATATCAAGATACTGCTAGAAGCTATATCGGCTTTAGAACAGTTCAAGATTATATGGGAACTCAAACAACAGGAAAAAAACCTGGCAAATTGTAAAATTGTATTTTAACTAACTTAATTATATTAAACTTAACTAACTAAATTTTTTTTATTATGGCATTGATTCCTAAAAAAGTTATGAATTTCACCTATGGTATGGGTGCAGCAGTTGTAATTGTTGGAGCATTATTCAAAATTCAACACTGGCCTTACGCTAGTCTATTATTAATTGTCGGTTTATTAACAGAAGCATTCATCTTCGCACTTTCTGCTTTTGAACCAGCAGATAAAGAGTTAGATTGGTCTCTAGTATATCCAGAATTAGCAGATGGTGATGCAAAACAAAAAGGTAAAAAAGAAGATCCAAAAGATGCTCAAGGTTTATTGTCTCAAAAACTAGATACAATGTTGAAAGAAGCTAAAATTGACGGTGAATTAATGGCTAGCTTAGGAAACAGCATCAAAAACTTTGAAGGCGCTGCAAAATCTATTTCTCCGACTTTAGATGCAGTGGCTGGACAAAAGAAATACGCTGAAGAAATGGGTAAAGCTGCAGCTCAAATGGAAGCTTTGAACGGTTTATACCAAGCTCAATTACAAAGCGCTGAAAGAAACGCACAAATAAATAATGAAGTAGCTGAAAACAATATTAAATTAAAAGACCAAATGCAATCTTTGACTTCTAATTTATCTACTTTGAACAATGTATATGGTGGAATGCTTTCCGCAATGAATAATAAAGGATAATTAGTTTTTAAACTAAATTTTTATTAAATTAACATTAAAAACTAAATTAAAAAATGGCAGGAGGAAAATTAACCCCTAGACAGAAGATGATTAACCTGATGTATCTGGTTTTCATCGCTATGTTGGCATTAAATATGTCAAAAGAAGTATTATCGGCATTTGGATTAATGAATGAGAAATTCGAAAGCGCTAATATTGCTTCTAAATCTAATAATGAAAAATTATTAACATTAATCGATCAAAAAGGTTCTGAGAATGCGGGTATGTATGGTCCTGCAAAAAATGCAGCTGATAAAATAGCTGTTATTTCCAAAGGATTTTATGATTATGTTGAAACCTTAAAAGCTGACGCTACAAATGGAGTTAAAGTTGATGAAAAATCAGGAAAATTGCCATACGAAGCAATGGATAAAGGACCCCATATTGATGAAACTTGGTTTAAAGGGGATAAATATTCTGCAAAAGGTAATGCTATTGTAGCCGCTATGAATAATTACGTTGCTTCTATGAAAGCCGCTGTTGCTAGTGAGCCAACTTTAGCTTCTAAATTAGGTCCAGTTGTTAAAGATTTGGAGTCAAAATTCAGTACTGCTGATGTTAAAGATGGAGAAGGAGTTACCAAAAAATATCTTTCTTATCATTTTGAACATTTTCCGGCAATTGCCTCTTTAGCTAAATTAACTGCTTGGCAAAATGATGTTAAAAAAGCAGAGTTTGATAGTTATAACAATTTATTAGGAGCATCTGCTATTACAGCAGCTTCTATGAAAAACTATACCGCTCTTGTTGTTTTAGAAAAAAGCGCTTATTTTCAGGGAGAAGCTGTAAAAGGAAAAGTTGTCTTAGGAAGATATGACGAAAATACCAAGCCAACATCTTTCCAAGGTCCTGGTAAAATTGAAAATGGCCAAGCTGTTATCTCCATGACTGCTGGTTCTATTGGTGAACAAAACATCAATGGTCAATTTACATTTATGGAAGATGGAAAACCTGTTCCATTAAAATTTGAAGGAAAATACGTTGTTATTCCTCGTCCAAAAACAGCCACTATATCTGCGGATAAAATGAATGTTGTTTATAGAGGAGTTATTAACCCAATGACAATTTCTTTTGCTGGTGTTGGTGATAACAATGTTAACGCTAATGCTCCAGGTTTATCTAAAGGTTCAGCTAATGGAAAATATAATATGTCTCCAGGATCTGGAACTGAAGTTGTAATTAATGTTAACGCTAAAATGTCTGATGGTACTTCTGCAAATGACAAACGTACTTTTAGAATTAAAAACATTCCTGCACCTGTAGGTGCTATTGGTGGTACTATTGGTTACACAAAAGGTGCTAAATCTAGATTAGCTGTTTCTACAGTATCTGCTGTATTGCCAGATTTTGATTTTGAGGTTAAATTAAGAGTAACTCAGTTTACTTTTAAAGTTACAGGTCAAGCTGCAGTAATTGTAAGCGGTGATAAAGTCAATGCTCAATGTGTCGCCGCTATGGCAAAAGCGTCTAGAGGTGATCAAGTTACCATTACTGAAATTAAAACTAAAGTGGAAGGGTCAACAATTATGTTGCCTCAAACATCCCCTGTTATTTTTGAGATTTTATAATAATAATTATGTTTTCTCGTTTTGTAGTATATGTGTTTACTACCTTAATAATTTAGAATTTAAAATATGAAATTGAAAAACTTTTTATTAGTTGTTTTGAGTGTTGCAGGAAGCTATATTTCATCTGCTCAGTCTAACTTATTGAATGCTAAAACACCTGCTGATATAGGTAAAAAGACCACTGCTCAACTGGATTCTGATAATGACAAACCTCTTCCTTATGGCTACGTTCATGACAGAGACGTATTGATGGGTAAAACAGTTTGGGAATTTATAGATATTGATGAAAGAATTAATTTTCCTTTGTATTTTCCTGTTGACACTGCCAATATTGGTCCTGATAGAAGATCGTTGTTTGATGTTTTATTAAAAGGTATTAAAGATGGAAAAATAACAGAGGTATATACTGATGATTATTTTAATACAAAAAAGTCATTAAAAGACATGTCTTCTTCTTTTAAATTCAGAGATACTACTGATGCTGGAAAAGAAGAAATTAATAATCATTATGATGACTATTATCCAAAAGCAACTCCTTTAGTAGTAAAAAAAGACAAAAAAGGAAATGTTATTTCTCAATCTGGTGGTGCTGCACCAGTTGCAAAAGAATTAGCTAAAGAGTTTATTGATGAAAGAGAATTATCATCTCGCGATATCTCTGGATATAGAATAAAAGGTTATTGGTATTTTGACAAACGTCAAAGCGAGTTAAAATACAGATTATTAGCTATTTGTCCTGTTACGCCAGAGGCACGAGATATTGGTAATGATAATGCTGATGTAATTGATTTATTTTGGGTCTATTTTCCTTCAATTCGAGATGTAATGCATGAAGCCAAATCTTTTAATGACAAGAATTCTGCTATGTCAATAACTTTTGACCATCTTTTAAATTCACGTCGTTTTAATGGTGTTATTTATAAGGAGGAAAATGTATATGGTGATAGAGAAATAAAAGATTACATGAAAGATAATGCGCAAATGCAGTTATTAGAATCTGAACGTGTTAAAGAAAAGATTCGTAACTTCGAACAAGATATGTGGAACTACTAATTTAAGCAGTTAAACAATATTAAAAACTCTTACCTTTGGTAGGAGTTTTTTGTTTTATAACGTCCAATTTATTTTCAAAATGATAGATTATATTATTGTTGGTTCAGGACTTGCTGGAATTGCTTTTTCTGAAAAGGCACTCCAAAATAACAAATCCATTTTTGTATTTAATAATCAATCTCAAAATTCTTCCAAAATTGCAGGAGGATTATATAATCCTGTAATCTTAAAACGTTTCAGTGAGGTATGGAATGCCAATGATCAATTAAATTTGTTGTATCCCTTTTACAAAAATCTTGAACAAAAATTAGGCATTAAATTAGATTATAAACTACCACTTTTAAGAAAATTTTATTCGATTGAGGAACAAAATAATTGGTTTACAGCTTCTGATAAATCTAATTTAACTAAGTTTCTGTCTACTGATTTAATAGCGACTAAATGGGATTTTATTCCGGCACCTTTTTATTTTGGCGAAGTTTTATTTTCGGGATATGTAGATACGTCTCTTTTGATATCATCCTATAAAAGATATTTAATACAACAAAATGCATATGAAGAAGAGACGTTCGATTATTCGGAATTAAAAATATATTCTGATTATATTCAATATAAAAATATTAAAGCGAAATACATAGTATTTGCAGAGGGCTTTGGGATGTTGTCTAATCCATTTTTTAGCAAATTGCCATTAGATGGAACCAAAGGCGAACTATTGCTTATAAAAGCGCCTAATTTGAATTTAGACGTTATTATGAAATCTTCTATTTTTGTTCTTCCAATTGGAAACGATTTATATAAAGTTGGAGCTACTTACAATTGGGAGGACAAAACAAATACTCCAACAGAAGCAGCAAAAAAAGAATTAATCGATAATCTGAAAGAATTAATTCAATGTGATTTTGAAATAATTGATCATTATGCTGGTGTTCGCCCAACAGTTAAAGATCGAAGACCATTAGTTGGAACACATCCAATTTACAATAATATTCATGTGTTAAACGGTTTGGGTACACGAGGTGTAATGCTTGCGCCAGCCATGGCCAATGATTTATTCAATCTTATTGAAAATAAAATTCCTTTGGACAAAAATATCGATATTGCTAGAATTAAGAATTTTGTTTCCAGTTTTCATCGAAATGAATGAACATACTAATGTAAATATTCCTTGCTAATCTTGCCGTAACAGGCATTAATAATAATATTCCTGAAACGATTCCTATAAAAGTTGTTAGAACTTCGAAACCGAGAATAACATTTAGAATTACAAATAAGGCAACTCCAAACCCAACTGTTAATCCATAACTAACATACATTGCTCCATAAAAAAAGGAAGGTTCTATCTTGTATTGAGTGTTACAATGACTACAACTTTCGTTCATTTTGTATAATGTATTTAATTTATATGGATTTTTAACCACGTACATGCTTTCTTCATGACATTTAGGACAACTTCCTGTTAAAATACTATTTAATGTGCTTCCTTTTTTTAACATTTGCAAAAATTTTCTACAAAGGTACTCTTTAAGGAATTTTATAAAGTAA
>Ga0114958_10001143_pt1 | contig 21222 bp, 16 predicted proteins | sample C_130208_EF_Meta_FD_89577 | JGI IMG/M metagenome (GOLD analysis project Ga0114958, IMG submission 89577) | Freshwater microbial communities from Lake Croche, Canada to study carbon cycling - C_130208_EF_MetaG | ecosystem: Environmental > Aquatic > Freshwater > Lake | place: Lake Croche, Canada...
TACCACCACTTTGGTTCTAAAAGCCCTTCCTACGAAAGCAGGAGGGGCTTTTTGTTGATCGAATTTTCATGTCCACTAATTTTCAACGGACGGTTTCACGTAAACCAGGATCAATCAATATAATTTATCGTATGCATCAATGCGTTAGAAAAAGAGAAGAAACCCAGAATCGTCGAAGGTAAGATGGGTGGAATAGGTATCCGAATAACGAATGGGAAAGAACATTTTTATACATAAATGTGAATAAACATTTTACGAATAGGCCAAAATTAAAAATAATAGTTTATTAAATGGTATTTTATGCTCTCTCCGCTATCAAAAGGTCATATTTGACCTTGTGATAAGATATTAAAATCAGAAATTTATAAAAATGTGTGAATTTGAAATGAATGATTTTTAAGAAAGAGGAACTTACGCTAAAATTGGGTTCGAGAATAAGGGAATTGCGAGTGAGCAAAGGGTTAACCATCGAACAACTTGCTACAGAGGCCGGGATAGAAACCAAGCAATTGCAGCGAATCGAGCTTGGTCAAATAAACACGAGTATTTTTCAGGTTTATAGATTATCAAACGCCCTAGGGGTTTATTTAAAGGAAATTTTTAATTTTTAATTTCATCATGACCAAAAATATTCTGCAATTAATCATTCATGGAATATTTAATCAATACAAATTCTCTGAAGTTAGTTCGTTAGGCAAGTCCCATTTTGATCATTTTGTCCTGAAGCTAAATCCGAATCAAACTACGATTACTGAAGATGAGAATTTTAAGTATATACAATGGGAAGATCTCCAAACCAATTATAGCATTCGTTTTTCAAAAAACGGGGATTTTTTATTTATTGAAGAAGAAGTTTGGTATGAATTCAAATTTCCTTTTTTGAGAAGAAGAATCTACCGCCATATCAGAAAAGCCTAATCGCAAATATCTTTCTGAAATAAATCAAGCTTGCGTTTCAAATGAGAAAATTGGATCAATGGCGACTTGACTCAATTTCCCCACATGATGCATAGGTAAAACTCAACAAATTTCCTTAATTTGGTTTATTGATTGAAAAATTAACAAACCTATCCCTATGAACATGAGTCGTCGGGCGCTATTAAAAGCGTCAGGAAGTGCCGCCGGAATGGCCCTTATCCCCGCCTCTGCGGAAGCCAATGCGTCAATCGCCAAGAAAAAAAATGTCGAATATTCGCTCAACATGAGTACCATCATGGGCCAAAAACTCGGTTTCATCAAAGAACTCGAAGTCGCCGCCCAAGCCGGTTACAAACATTGCGAGATTTGGATCCCCACCCTGGAAGCCTACCTTAAATCTGGTGGGACCTTGAAAGATGCCAAAAAACGCATCGATGACCTCGGTCTCCACATCCAAAACGCCATCGGCTTCGCCCAATGGATCGTGGACGACGCACCCACCCGCAGCGCCGGCCTCGAACAAATGAAACGTGAAATGGATATGCTCGCCCAGCTTGGCTGCCCCCGCACCGCCGCCCCACCCATGGGTGCGACGAAAGAACCCGGCCTCGATCTACGCAAAGCCGCCGAACGCTATCGGGCCATTCTCGATTTGGGCGTTTCTATGCAGGTGATACCCCAACTCGAAATGTGGGGTCACTCCAAAAACCTCAATCGCGTCGCCGATGTCCTCTTCGTTGCCGCCGAAGCATCCCACCCTGAAGCCAAATTACTCCTCGATATTTTTCATATCTACAAAGGCGAATCCAGCCCGGATTCTCTTCATTTAGTCGGTGAAATGGCCATCGACATCTTTCATGTGAACGACTACACGACGAACCTAAAACCCACCCAAATCACCGATGCCGACCGCATCTATGCTGGGGACGGCGAAGCGCCCATCGCGAAAATCGTAGGCATGTTGAAACCTTCAAATAAACCCGTGATTTTATCTTTGGAATTGTTTAATAAAACGCTGTACCAACAAGACGCTCTCCTCGTCGCCAAAACCGGTCTATCTAAATTAAAAGCCATTAGCCTTTAAAAATGAAAATTTTCCGCATCTCCCAGGTCCTGACGATCGCTTGTGTGCTCCTACCTGGTGCATTATTATGGGGTCAAAAACCTCAAAAACTCAAACTTTGGTACGATAAACCCGCCCAATATTTCGAAGAAGCGCTCGTGCTTGGCAACGGCACTCAAGGCGCCACCGTCTTCGGGGGTACCGAACGTGATAAAATCTTCTTGAATGACATCACCCTTTGGTCAGGTGAACCCATGGATCCCCGCATGAACCCCGAGGCCTATAAAAACCTGCCGGGTGTTCGCGCCGCCTTGAAAAACGAAAACTACAAACTGGCCGATTCCCTCATCCTAAAAATGCAAGGCAAATTCTCTGAATCCTATGCACCGCTCGGAACGCTTTACCTCGATTTTAAAACCCAAAAAACGGATCAATACTACCGCGAATTAGACCTCGACCGCGCCATGGCTACCGTGAAATACGCCGCCGATGGGAATCAAATCCAACGCGAATATTTCGTCTCCAATCCCGACCGCGTACTCGTCATTCACCTCACCAGTCAAAAACCCGGTGGATTAAATTTCGCCGTACGTTTCAATTCTTTGCTAAATTACAAGGCAAAATCGACGACCCAACACCTCCATTTTCGCGGTTCCGCCCCCGTTCGTGCCGAACCAAACTACGTACGAAAAAAAGGAAATCCTATCATCTACAAAGATGACCGCGGGACACGCTTCTCTACAGACGTTTTAATTCAATCCACCGACGGCAAGGTCACCCAAACTGATTCTACCCTCCGTCTATCCAACGCCACCGAGGCCGTAGTTCTCGTTTCCCTGGCCACATCGTTTAATGGATTCGACAAAAATCCAGCCAAAGATGGCCTCAATGATGACGAAATCGCCGAAAAACGCTTGCAATTAGCTTCGCGAAAAAGTATCGCTGAGCTGAAAAGTCGGCACATGCAGGATTATCAAAAATTCTTCAAACGCGTCTCGCTCCAATTAAATCAAAATGACGCCCCCGATTTACCTACCGATCAGCGTCTCCGTCGATACGCCACCGGCGCCACGGATTCCTATTTGGAAACACTTTATTTTCAATATGGTCGCTATTTATTGATTGCCAGTTCCCGTACCCCAGGCGTTCCGGCAAATTTACAGGGACTTTGGAATCCACATATCCAGCCGCCTTGGTCGAGCAATTATACCATGAACATTAATGCCGAGGAAAATTACTGGCTCGCAGAAAATACCAACCTCCCCGAAATGCATCAATCCTTTTTGTCTTTTTTAGGGAATTTGGAAAAAACGGGCCGTATCACCGCGCAAACCTTTTATAATTTACCGGGCTGGGTGTGTCACCATAATTCCGATATTTGGGCCATGACGAATCCCGTGGGGGATTTTGGGAATGGAAAACCGAGTTGGGCCAACTGGCCCATGGGTGCCGCCTGGGCTTCTGCACATTTATGGGAACATTATTTGTTCAATCAAGACAAGAATTTCTTGCAAACCCAAGCCTATCCCATCATGAAAGGAGCAGCTGAATTTTGCCTCGCATTTTTAATTCAAGATGCCAAAGGAAAACAAATCACCTCGCCATCCACCTCACCTGAAAATTTCTATGTTACCCCAAGCGGCTATAAAGGTGAAACGGCCTATGGAGGAACAGCGGATTTGGCCATGATTCGTGAATTGTTTTTGGACATGATTGCGGCAGAAAAAATACTGAAAAAGGATCCTGCGTTCCAAGCTTCATTGGAAAAGGCTTTAGCGAATTTATACCCCTACCAAGTGAGTGAAAACGGAAGCTTGCAAGAATGGTATTTCGACTGGCCAGATAAAGATCCTTTACACCGCCATCAAAGCCATTTATACGGTCTTTATCCGGGAACTCACGTGACGCTCGACGAAACTCCGGCCGTAGCCGCTGCGTCGAAAAAGACTTTGGAAATTAAAGGAGATGAAACCACGGGCTGGTCGAAAGGCTGGCGGATTAATCTTTGGGCGCGACTCAAAGACGGCGATCATGCTTATAAAATGTACCGGGAATTATTGCGCTATGTAGAACCCGATGGCGTAAAAATTAATTACAAACGTGGCGGAGGAACCTATCCGAATCTTTTTGATGCGCATCCTCCTTTTCAAATCGACGGGAATTTTGGTGGGGCGGCCGCCGTGGCTGAAATGCTGGTTCAATCGAGTCCTACATGCATCGAGCTATTACCCGCTTGTCCAAAAACCTGGAATTCAGGTTCGGTCAAAGGACTCAAAACCCGTGGGGCTTTTGAAATCGATATGGATTGGGCACAAGGAAAAGTGAAATCGCTGCGAGTCAAATCAAGCACGCAAGCCTTTGCTCAGGTGAAAATCAACGGCACCCTTAAAAAACTGAAAACGAATTCGTTGATTCAATTTTAAAGAAACCATTGTAAAAAAACACGGCACTTTGGAAGCCGTGTTAAGAAATAAAAAATTTTAATCCCTTTTCGGGCGAGGTTTCATTTTTAAGCTATCAGCCGGATAGGTGGATTTCAACATGGCCATTTGTTCTTTAGCCCAATGAATCAAAACAGATCTTTGCTCATCAGATAAATTCGCCTTCGGATGCAATCCTAAATAGGTATATGAAGGCATTGGCATTTCTTTTTCCTCTGTTTGCTCGACAACCTCTTCTAATTTATGGTTTTGAACGGCGATAGGCATTTTGGTGAAAGTCGAGAAATTCAAATGCTTTTTACCATCCTTAATGTGATCGTTTAACCAAAATCCAACGGGCTGGATGTTACTATACCAGGGATAGGTGGACTTGTTCGTATGGCAATCGTTACACGCATTTTGTAAAATGGTGTTGACATCCGTAGGGATGGTGTATTTTTTTGAAATATCGTATAGTTGATCGTCAGAAAGATTTTTTTCTTGGGGCACGAATTGGATAACGATGAGTAGCCCTACTAGACCTAGGATGATTTTTTTTAACATGATTTCTTGGGTTTACAGATTTATATTCGGTTAATTTAGTATTTTTAGTTACACATTCCCCCAAATGAGGTATTTTTATTTGTTCTTGCCTTTTTTCTTCTCTTGCACAATGAATCAAAACCCAAAAACCTTTGGCGAGGATGTCATATTTCTCAAAAAACATGTGCCTGATGCCATCGTACTCGGTGCTACGGATTCAGATGCACAGATTATCGTGGCACCTAGTTTGCAAGGCCGAGTGATGACCAGTACCGCCTCAGGGACGGAGGGTGCGAGTTTTGGCTGGTTAAATTATGACTTAATCGCCTCAGGTAAATCGAGTCCACACATGTCGGCCTATGGCGGCGAAGAGCGTTTTTGGTTAGGGCCTGAAGGTGGTCAATTTTCCATTTATTTCAAAAAGGGTCTGCCTTTTACTTTCGCGAATTGGCAAGTTCCCAAGGAAATCGATACAGAAGGCTTTGACCTAGTTTCATCAACAAAGACCGAAGCTAAATTTAAAAAATCCATGCATTTCGAGAATTATTCTGGGGTGGCTTTGGATCTTCAGGTAGAGCGAAATGTTCGACTTTTGTCCTTGGCACACATGAATCAACTGCTCGGCCTAGATCTTCCCGCAGCACTGCAAACGGTCGGTTTCGAAACGCAAAACACGATAACAAATACGGGTCCAAAGGCCTGGGATAAAACGAATGGTATGCTGTCCATCTGGATTTTAAGCATGTTAAATGCTTCTGAGCATACGATGGTCGTAGCGCCTATTCGGGAAGGCGAGGATTTGGGTCCGGTGTATACAGATGATTATTTTGGCAAAGTTCCTGCGGATCGCTTAAGGCATGAAAAAGGCTTACTCTTTTTCAAAGCTGATGCCAAATACAGAAGTAAAATCGGCATTTCGCCCAAGCGCGCTTTGCCATTTATTTGTAGCTATGATGCCTCTTCAGGGGTTTTGACGATCGCTCAATTCGATATTCCAGCCGGTGATCAGCCCTACGTGAATTCAAAATGGGAAAATCAAAAGGATCCTTTTTCAGGGGATTTGGTGAATTCCTATAACGATGGTATGAATGATGGCAAACAATTAGGCAACTTTTATGAGATCGAAAGTTCATCTCCCGCTGCTGCTTTAGCGCCAGGACAATCGCTTCTTCATGCCCATCGAACCTTTCATTTGAAGGGCACGGTGGATCAATTAAATGTGGTATCGAAGAAAATTCTAGGAATTTCAGTTGATCAAATCCAATAATTCCCGAATCGCTTTTGCAAATTCCAAGGCATGTGGGCCATCGCCATGTAGGCAAATCGTGTCCACCTGTAGAGGGATGATCTCCCCGCTGATGGCTTGTACTTCTTTTGATGTTACCATGCGATTTACCTGGGTCAGTACATCTTCTACCTTTTCCAAACAGGCTTTTGGCTGATTTCTTGGTATCAAGGAACCATCTTTTTGATAGCCCCGATCCGCAAAAACCTCATGGGCCGTTTTTAGTCCGATGGCTTCGGCTTTGTCGATCGAACAAGAGCCACTCAAACCAAACAACACCAAAGCTGGCCCTTCATCAAATACCGCTTGGGCAATCGCCTGGGCGATGACAGGATCTTTAGCCGAGGCATTGTACAAAGCGCCATGCGGTTTTACGTGATGTAATTTTTGTCCATGTGCGGAGGCAATCTTCGCTACGAATTGAATCTGCTGTCGGACTAAATCGTAGATCTCTCTTGGACTGAACTCCATCATGGTCCTTCCAAAATTCGCACGGTCCGGAAAGGAAGGATGCGCTCCCATCTGGACGCCAAATTCCCTACATAATTTTATGGTAGCGGTCATCGTATTTTCGTCGCCGGCATGAAAGCCGCAAGCGATGTTGGCAGCATTAAGAAAGGGCATAAGCGCAGCGTCATTAGGCATGCCTTCGCCCATGTCACCATTGAGGTCAATTCGCATAGGAACGTATTTTAAGGATACTGGCAGATTGGATTTGTTGCAAGTGAAATTGCTGGCTTTTCCAAAGATTTTCAGCGGTGCTTTGGTCGCAGAGATTAAACTGAATGGGCTCTCCGGGTCTTTTTTGGGCTAATTTAGGTAAATCAGCGGAGATGACATGGGCGATCATGGGGTAGCCGCCGGTCAACTGGTGGTCGGCCATCAGAATAATCATTTGGCCAGCATGGGTTAATTGGATCGTTCCAAAACTCGCTGCGGTCGATAAGATATCTTCCTTATTTCGGACCTGTAGCGGCGGATGTTCGAGTCGAAAACCCATGCGATTGGCTTCGTGGGAAAGATATTGAATTTGGCTAAAAAATTGTTGCTGCGCCCTCGAGGTTAAGCGTTCCCAATCTCGGCCTGGCAGCACATGAATGAGGTGACAAGGTGTTTTTTCCCAAGCCAGATTGGCGGACCAAGGAAGGCATTTGGCCTTGTCGAGCGGAACTGGATAATCGGCCGTAGCGACATAAGCGCTGGCTCCTTTTACGGGTGCTTGAAAAGTCAAAACAGAACCTTTGGGGGCTAAAATGGGTCGATTGTTTGGGATGGAAAGGTCATTTAGTCGGGCCGTGAAATCTGCGCCACAAAGGCAGAACCAAGTATTATTTTTCCATTCAATTTTCGCAGCAGGAAAATGTACTTCCAAACAGGCTTGGTCCAACGGATTTCCCAACAGCGCGTTTGCGAGTGACATTGAAAATCTGTCCATCGGTTTTTCCGTGTGGGTATCCTTTATGCCTGCTTGGAGAATTTGGTAGGGAATCATGATTCGATGGCGTAAAATTGAACCGAATCTCCAGCCTGTAGCCGAGGAATTCCGTTTTCGATACATGTAAAATCACTGTGGCCGATGATCTGCCATCCTCCAGGCGAATCTCCTGGATAAACTCCCGTTTGATTGCCTGCAATTCCGACACTTCCGGCTTTAACGGGTAGGGGTGTGGACTTTCGGGGTAATTGGATTCGTTTATTCACTTCCCCCAAATACCCAAATCCCGGTAAAAAACCGAGCATAAAAACTCGATAAATAGGTTTGGTATGAACCTCGATAAATTCGGAAAGCGAAAGTCCCGTTTCCTCGAGCGCCCATGTTAAATCAGGTGACATGTTGGTATCGTAGCGAACGGGAATTCGGTGAAGAATGCCTGGAGCCAGGGAATTTTTCGTGGATTGGACTACTAAATTTTGTACCTGATCGATGACATCAGAAAGTCGGCCCTCTGAAAAAACTAAAGCCCTTAAGTTGACATGAAAGGTAAGGGTTCGATAGGCCGGTACGAGGGAAAGAATATGAGCAATCGGATTTTCAATAAAAAAATTTTGAAAAAAATGCACGTGTTCGTTTGCCTCGAGGAGCGAATCACTTTGGAATTCAATCGAAAAGGCAGCATCTCCCAAAGGAAAAATGCGGTATGGAATAGCTGGCTTTGTCATGCGTAAAGGGACTTGATTTTTTCGTGGTTTAAATTAGGCTAATTTGTTCAAAAATTAATTTAAATTCGTAAAATGTATTGGACACGAATTATTCTTCTGCTCTGTTTTCCGCTTGCTTTGATGGCACAAAGTAAAAAAATTACGGTATGTCATGTACCCATGCCGAGTAAAAAGGGGATCATATTAGCCAAAAATACCACCGCTATAGTTACGCCCAAAACCAATATCTCGGGCATGGTACGGGTTCCTGGCGGAGTTTTTGGGATGGGATCTCATAGCAAGGAAGGTCGGGCAGATGAATATCCAGTGCACCAGGTTCAGGTCAAAGGATTTTGGATGGATGAAACGGAGGTGACGAATGCGCAGTTTGCGACTTTTGTGAAGGCTACGGGCTATGTGACCACAGCTGAAAAGGCGATCGACTGGGAAGAAATGAAAAAACAAGTGCCGCCGGGAACGCCGAAACCGGCAGATTCGCTTTTGGCGGCAAGTTCGCTTGTCTTTGTTCCTACGACGGGACCGGTGAACTTGAATGATTATAGCCAATGGTGGCAGTTTAAAGCCGGTGCCGACTGGCGTCATCCGTCAGGGCCTCAGTCCACGATTGAAGGAAAGGAAAATCATCCCGTGGTGCAAGTTTCTTGGGACGATGCGCAGGCATATGCACGTTGGGGAGGAAAGCGTTTGCCGACGGAGGCAGAATGGGAATGGGCATCTCGGGGTGCCTTGAAAAATATGGAATATCCATGGGGAGCGGAGTCGGTGGACCGGGGCTCTATGAAGGCGAATACATGGCAAGGAGATTTTCCGTATCGGGATGATGCCAAAGACGGTTTTCGTTTTACCACCGCACCGGCCAAATCCTATCCAGCGAACGGGTATGGATTATTTGATATTGCGGGAAATGTGTGGGAATGGTGTTCAGATAATTATCGGCATGATTATTACAGGACATTGAAAGGGCGTTTGAGTATGTCTCCGAAAGGTCCCAAGGACAGTTATGATCCTGATGAACCCGGTATTCCCAAAAAGGTCATGCGAGGAGGTTCCTTTTTATGCAATGATGTGTATTGCGCGAGTTACCGGGTCGCGGCGCGGATGAAATCGAGTCCAGATTCGGGACTTCAGCACACGGGTTTTCGCTGTGTGAAAGATTAATTGATTTTTTTGAGGCTTACGGCGCAGCCACCTCCGCGTTGGAGTCGATATGTCATGTTCGATACGCGCGTAACGAGCCGTTTTTCGATGATATAGGCTTCTGGATTTTTCTCAAAATCGGCGTTGTCCGCATCCCGGTACACGATGGCTTCGTAGGTTTTATCGGCGTCTAAAAAATCGAGCCCAAAGGAGATGTTGCGTGCGTTTTCATTCGTAATGGATCCGATAAACCAGGCGTCTTTCCCTTTTGCTTTTCGGGCGATGGTGAGGTATTCGCCGGGTTCGGCGGAGATGATTTTAGTATCGTCCCAGTTCACGGCTACGTCTTTGATAAATTGAAAGGCGTCTAAATGTTGTTCGTAATTTTCGGGTAAATCGGAGGCCATTTGCAGCGGGCTGTATATGGTTACGTAGAGGGCTAATTGTTTGGCTAACGTGGATCGTACTTTTTGGGTACGGGTGGTGTCAAATTGGTTGAGCGACAAATGAAAAAGTCCCGGCGTATAGTCCAAGGGTCCGCCGATAAGGCGGGTGAAGGGTAAAATGGTGGTGTGGTTTGAGGCGATGCCGAGGGTGGGGGCATTGTTAAATTCGGATCCGCGGGCGGCTTCGGAGGTGAGCCAATTGGGATATGTTCGATGTAAACCTGTGGGATGAGATGATTCGTGTGAATCGACCATGAGTTTGTAGTCGGCGGCTTTTTCGGCGACACGCTGGTAGTGTTGGGTCATCCATTGGGAATCGTGATGTTCGCCGCGGGGAATAATTCGGCCTACGTAACCGGTTTTGACGGTATTGATTCCTTTGGAAACCATATAGGCATAGGCGGCGTCCATGCGGCGTTCGTAGTTCGTCGCTGAGCCGGATGTTTCATGGTGCATGATGAGGCGGAGGCCTTTGGATTGTGCGTATTTGGTGAGCGAATCGATGTCGTAGTCGGGATATGGGCTGGTGAAATCGAAGACATTTTCTTTCCAATTGCCGAACCAATCTTCCCAGCCTTGGTTCCACCCTTCCACGAGGACGCCGTCGAAGCTATGTTGGGCCGCGAAATCGATATAACGTTTTACATTGGCGGTATTGGCGCCGTGTTTTCCGCTGGCGAGGGGCCAATTGGCCTTTCCAACGTGCATTTCCCACCACATGCCAATGAACTTTTGTCCCTTAATCCAGGTGGAGTCCTTGATTTTGGAGGGTTCGTTTAGGTTCAAAATCAGTTTGGAAGCGAGGATTTGCTCGGCTTTGTCGGCGATGATGAGCGTTCGCCAAGGGGTGGAAAAAGGGGTTTGTAGATAGGCTTTGTTGCCCACGGCGTCGGGGGTCAACTGGCTCGTCAGCGTGCTCCCGTTCACTTGTAGATGCATGACGGGATAATTCAGTAAAGCGGCTTCGTGTACATTGATGTACAGGCCCTCGGCGGATTTGAGCATGAGGGGGCTTTGGACGAAATTTTTTCCGATGGGCGAAGTGAGGGCGATGTCTTTTTCTTTTGCGGCGGCGGCGCTGGCGTCGATTTCGCTGAGTTTGGATTTGTTGTAGGTGTATTCGTTGGTATCGTAATCCCCTGGAATCCAAAAGGCGGTATGATCGCCGGTCATTTTAAAGGTGGACCATTCGTTGTCGACGATGAAGTGGTTTAAGTTATCTTGTTTGGGAAAGTTGTATCGAAAGCCGATGCCGTCGTCGTAGATGCGGAAGTTTAATTGAATGATGATGCCTGAATTACCGGCGTCCTTGAGTTCGAGGCTTAGTTGTTTGTATTGGTTTCGAATATCTTTTACTTCGCCGAGGATGGGAGACCAGGTTTCGTCAAAAGTAGAGGAATCGATGCGAATGACGTTAAATTTACGAAGGTCGGCAACTGGTTTTTTAAATGTAAAACCGAGGGAAGATGGGGTGATGACCTCTTTGGATTTGTATGAAATTTGGTATTGAATCTGTTTTTCGGGGCTTTGGATGAGCTTTACTTCGATGAGTTTGTTGGGTGAGGCGAGGCTGGCAATTGTTTGGGCTTCAAGCGAGGTGGAAGCAAAACAAGCGATCAATAAACAGATAATTTGTTTTTTCATGCACAAAAATAGTTATTTTCGAATAAAAAATAGGGTAAAAATTTAATACCTTCGTGCTATGCTAGATGAAATGATATCGTATTTTAATGCTATTCCGAGTTCCCATCGTGCCTTAATTTTGGCGGGAGGCATTACGTTTTTTTGGGTGATTGAGGGGGTGGTTCCCTTGTTTACATTTACGTACAAAAAGTGGTCACATGCGGGTTTGAACTTGTTTTTTACCTTGACTACGATTGTGATTAATTTCGCATTTGCGACGGTGATTGTGCGGGCGAGTGAATGGGCGGAGGCTTCTGGTTTTGGGATATTGCCCTGGTTGGGTTTATCGGGATGGGGGATGTTTATCGTGGGTTTATTGGCCTTGGATTTGGTGGGGGCATATTTGATTCATTGGATTGAGCATAAGATTAAAGTGTTATGGAAATTTCACATGATTCATCATGCGGATACGCATGTGGATACGACGACTGCGAATCGGCATCATCCGGGGGAGAGTGTGTTTCGGGCGATATTTACATTGATCGGTGTGGTGCTATGTGGTGCCCCGATGTGGTTGGTGATGATCTATCAAAGCCTGAGTGCTTTGTTGTCCCAATTTAATCATGCGAATATTTCATTGCCTGCTGGCTTGGACCGGGCGATCAGTTATTTGATCGTGTCGCCGAATATGCATAAGATACATCATCATTATATGCGTCCGCAGACGGATTCGAATTTTGGGAATATTTTTTCGATTTGGGATCGTTTGTTTGGGACCTATCAGGATATGAATATGTCGGACATTCGCTATGGCTTGGATGTATTGGCCGATGAGACGGATGGGAATATGAAATTTCAGATGGGCATCCCGTTTAATCAATCGATTAAGACGGATGAGTAGATTTGTGCGATATGTACCAAAATCCCCAAAAATAAAGTTGTCCACTATTTAATTTTTGGTCCAAACAAATTGCGTTGAATTTATTGTATGTGAGTTAAAGAATTTAGCTTTAAGTGGTTCTTGTTTTTAATTACAAGAAACATTTAATTCCGTATTTAAAATTTAACCCAAATGATTTATTCGTTGGGAAGGTTATTTCCTTCCATTCAATTCGGCCAGAGGGTTGTTTTAATTTTCGTAGTCCTCACTTTTCAAATTTTCCAAATTTTTCAAGTACGTGCTCAATGCGACCCAAATAATCCTTATGATCGGATTATCAGTGGTTATCATGCATCTATTGCTCTAAAAACGAATGGAGTATTTTCGGTTTGGGGAGCAGGCATGGGAACGAATGGTTCTACAGATAGGTTGAGCCCCGTAGATGTTAATTATTCAAATTTTGGCGTGTCATCTGCCGATTTTGGGACGCCATTAAGGGCTGCTTTAGGGGGTAGTACGAGTGGATCTTCTGTGGATCAAGCTATTTTATTAACCTCGAAAGGCCTTTGGGCATGGGGGGTTGAAGGGGTCGTTTTAGGCAATACGTTGACAAGCTCTGCTGCATTTGCCCGAATTGCTACGCCTACAGGTGGGGATGCATTGACGGGATTGCCTACCGGAGTAAATCCTTCGGATGTTTCTACTATTTTTGCCACCTATCAAACCCTCGTTTTGGTAACCAAAATTGTGAGTGGAGTCGGTGGGGACGTTTGGATTTTAACCCAAACTTCCTTGGCAGTTGAAGGTAATGGTGGAAGTGTGGGTACTGCAGGAACGAGTGCTTGGAAACGGGTTAAAAAATCAGCTACGGCGAATGATTATTTGACTAATGTTACGATGGCAAGAGGCCAAGCGACATCGGCTAGCAAAAATGCTTTTGTTGCGCAGACAAGTTCAGGTCAATTATTCACTTGGGGAAATACTACCTTTTTAGGAAATGCGAGTTCCGCCGCGGCACTTAATTATGCTACATTGATGACATTGCCCCAAGAAAGCGGTGCTAATATTTCCATCAAGATGTTTGGCGTTTCCGGTGGTGGGACGACAGGAATTAATGCCAATACCTATTATGTATTAAGTACCACGGGTAACCTTTATTCTATGGGGGATAATGCGCAGCGGCAAATGGGAGATTTTACCACGACCGATCAAAAATCCTGGGTACAGGTTAAAAAATCAGCTACCGCTGGGGACTATTTGACAAATGTTAAATTTATTTCAGTTCAGGAGCATAATAGTTCGCACCCAACTGCCCTCGCTGTGACCTCGGTGGGAGACCTTTATGGCTGGGGATATAATTCAAAATTGATGCTCGGTCGCCCTACGGATAATACCGCTTACGATCCAGGTTTTCCTGGTGGATTTGTTAGCGGAACGAATAAGGCGCTTTTCGTTGAGGCAGGAGGCCATACTTCCTTATACTTAAAAGAAGGAAGTGATCAATTCTGTTATGTTGGACACCGTATCCAAGGAAGTATGGGAGATGGAACTTCTACAGATGCAACGGAAGCCACTTTTAACTGTACGACTACGCCTACCATGGCTATTTGTGGATCTGTTCCCGTTGCGGCAGACCCAACCAAATCAACGATTTCCGCCTCATTAAGTAGTATTTTTGCTAATGGAACGAGTACGTCGATTCTTACCGTTCAATTAAAGGATGCTACAGGAACCAATCTAACCACTACCGGTGGGACTGTTATCGTGACAAATACCCATGGAACTTTAGGCACTGTTAGCGATAATAATGACGGAACCTACACAGTAACATTAACCAGTAGTACCTCGGTCAATACTTCAATTATCGGCTTTTCAATCAATTCCGTCACAGCTTCGGGGACAGGTAGTTCAACCAATGTCGCCTTTATAACTAGCTCGGGCAGCCCAACAATTTCAAGCGGAGGAAGCCTCAGCACATTTACCACCTGCGGAGGCACAGTTTCCGCTGAACAAAGTTTTACGGTTAGCGCCACAGACCTCACAGCAGATTTGCTTGTCACGGCTCCAACGGGTTTTGAGATTTCTTTGACTTCAGGAGGAACATTTAGTGCAAGTGTAACACTTACCCCAATTTCCGGAACCGTGGCCAGCACAACCATTTACATCCGTTTGAAATCAGATGCTAGTTCAGCAGGACCTTTAGATGTGACCTTAAGTTCTACAGGAGCCACAACGGGAGCTGTGACGACGGGGTCATCAACAGTTAACACCATTTCCATAACCGGAACCACGAGTGTTTCGCGCCTTAGCTTATCTCAATTAACCGGTTCAGGAACCCCTGCCATTTTAAATGCTTGGATTTCTTCTGACACGACCGTTGCGACTATAAGTTCAACCGGATTAGTAATACCGAAAATTGATGGAATAACCTACATTACCTACACACAATCGAACGGTTGTTCGAAAACCATTCTTTTCACTGTCGCGACGACGGATACTGACGGAGATGGTGTTCCTGACGACAAAGAAGTTTTAGACGGAACAGATCCTAACAATGGATGTAGCTTCAAACCAGGGAGTCGGGTCTTACCTCCAAGCGATTCTTGGAAAAGTACGGATTGTGACAACGACGGGATTTCCAACTTCATGGAATGTAACCTAAGCGAATTTTTATTAGACATGGACGGCGACGGAGTTCCTAATTTCCTAGATGGCGATTCGGATAACGACGGTATTCCAGACAGCGTGGAGCGCAACGTTGATTCTGATTCTGACCGTATTGCTGACTATCAAGATTTAGATTCAGATAACGACGGCATCGGCGATACATTTGAAAAAGGCGCCAATGGTTTTAATCCAGTCGATACAGATAGAGATGGCAAGCCGGATTACTTAGATTTAGATTCAGATAATGATGGCCTACTTGACGCTTGGGAATTATTAGATGTATATGCTCCAGGTCAAGATAAAGACTTGAACGGAATCGCCGATGTGAATGGAGCGATTATTGATAAGAACGGCAACGGTTGGTTGGATATTTTAGAAAATTATCGCCCGACAGACACCGATAAAGACGGTAAGCCTGATTATCAAGATTTGGATTCAGATAATGACGACATTCCTGACAGAATAGAGCTTACCCAAGACGTAGACAACGACCGTAGGACAAATTTTCGGGATTTAGACAGTGATGGAGATGGAGTGGGAGATATTGTGGAGGGTCAAAACGATGCGGACAAGGATGGTATTCCAAACTATCTTGATTTAGATTCTGATGGCGATGGAATTTTAGATTCATTGGAAGGGGTGAATCGTTGTCCTACTTGCCAACCAGGCGTAGATAATGCCCCTGATGGTTGGGAAGATAGTAGCCAATTCCCTGCTTCGGGTAATTGGGTAATTGACACCGACAAGGATGGTACGTCTGATTATTTGGATCTAGATTCAGATAACGATGGAATTCCTGACGCAGTTGAAACGGGATCTAAACCAAGTAATCCAGTGGATACGGACAAAGATGGTGTGTATGATTTTAGAGATCTAGACTCAGACAACGACGGGATTCCAGATGCGGTTGAAGCGGGTAAGAATCCTTCGACGCCGGTGGATACAGATAAAGACGGAACACCGGATTACCAAGATCTAGATTCCGATAATGACGGGATTCCAGATGCGGTTGAAGCGGGTAAGAACCCTTCGACGCTGGTGGATACAGATAAAGACGGAACACCGGATTACCAAGATCTAGATTCCGATAATGATGGGATTCCAGATGCGGTAGAGGCGGGCAAGAACCCTTCGACGCCGGTGGATACAGATAAAGACGGAACACCGGATTACCAAGATCTAGATTCCGATAATGACGGGATTCCAGATGCGGTAGAGGCGGGCAAGAACCCTTCGACGCCGGTGGATACAGATAAAGACGGAACACCGGATTACCAAGATCTAGATTCTGATAATGACGGGATTCCAGATGCGGTTGAAGCGGGTAAGAACCCTTCGACGCCGGTGGATACAGATAAGGATGGGATACCAGATTATCAAGATGTCGATTCTGATAACGATGGGATTCCAGATGCGATCGAGGCAGGCAAAGATCCGTCGATTCGTGTGGATACTGATAAAGACGGCACGTCGGACTACCAGGATTTAGATTCTGATAACGATGGAATCACAGATAAGATTGAAGCGGGAGCTGATCCTAAGAATCCATTGGATACGGACAAAGACGGGATCTATGACTTTAGAGAATTGGATTCAGATAATGATGGTCTCACAGACAAATTAGAAGCAGGTACGAACCCGAATAATCCAGTCGATACAGATGGCGATGGATTGCCCGATTACCGCGACCTAGAATCCGATGGCGATGGAATTCCAGATAAGATTGAAGCCGGTTCAAATCCAGCAAGTCCATTAGATACGGACGGGGATGGGGTCTATGACTTTAGAGATTTAGATTCTGATGGAGACGGATTATTAGATCGCACGGAGGCAGGAGCAAATCCAAACGCACCCGTGGATACGGATGAAGATGGAAAACCAGACTTCCAAGATACTGATTCGGATAATGATGGGATTTTGGACCGTTTGGAAGATGACGTAAGCTTTGGTGCGCTGCCAGATTGTGATCGAGATGGCATACCCAATCGAATCGATAAGGATGTTTGCGAAACATATTTGACGCAAGGCTTCTCACCAAACGGGGATGGGGTGAATGATACCTTCGTCATACCGGGTTTAGCGGGAATGGGCAATAATAAATTGACGGTGTTTAATCGCTGGGGTAACATTGTATTTGAGGCCAACAACTACAAAAATGACTGGGGTGGAAAGACGAATAACGCCTTTGATCCATTAGCGTCCGATGGTTTATTGCCAGATGGCGTGTATTACTACGTGATCGACTTTAATGGCAGTCGGCCAGCAATGTCCAATTACCTATTTATTTATTAACCGTTTAGCGAAATAGTCATGATAAAGCATATAAAAACAATTACACAGAGAGTAGATCAATTAAAGCGGATCAAGGGCTTAATAGCCCTTGCATCCCTTGTTTTACTAGGAAGTTTTTCAGGTTATGGGCAGGTGGAGGCGATGTATTCTTTGTACCGATTTAACCCGCAAGTAGTAAGTCCAGCCTATGCGGGAAGTACGGAGAATTCTGAGATAACGGTCATGAATCGCCAGCAATGGATCGGAATCGAAGGTGCACCCAAGACCCTTGGTTTAACGGCCAATCTGAAATGGGGTACAAAAAAAGGACTGGGGGTGAATGTGTTATCGGATCAGTTGGGCCCTATTTCTACCACAGCTATTTCAGCTAACTTTGCATACCATACGGATTTGAATGCTAGTTGGCGCATGTCGGGCGGAATCCGAGCGGGATTATCGAACATGTCGATAAATTATTCGGGAATCCGGATAGTGACGCCTAGCGATGTGGTATTTATGGGCGACCGAAGTACGGGATTTCAGCCGAATGTGGGATGGGGATTGCGCTTTGACCATGGGGATAAGTTTTTTGTGAGTTTGAGCCAACCGCGCATGTTGAAATACGACTTTGGCAATCAAAACACAGCCTATAAAGATGTGCCTTATTTTTATTCGATGCTTGGCACACGGATAAAAGTTTCGGAACAATTTATGCTATATCCGTCTGTGTTATTTCGCATGGCGAAAGATGTTCCATTATCCTGGGATATCAATGTGACGGCACGTTTGGTGGACAAATTGGATGCAGGGATTAGTTATCGTAATCAAGACAGCTATGGTTTCCGCTTGGGCTTACAGGCAAACAAAAAGATCTATGTGGGCTATGTGTATGAAATGCCTATTTCACAGATTTCGAAGGTGAGTAACCAAACACATGAATTGGTTTTACGCTTTTCGATTCTTCCGAAAAAAGCAGAAAAATAGGCGGTAAAACTATCGAAATTTTTAAAAAATAAAATTCATTTAGGTCATTGAAAGAGGAGCCATACTATAATGGGGCTCTTCTTTGTGAATGCATTTTTTTAAATTTAAAAAAAGGACATAAAAATTGGCCTTAATCCTTTAAATTTGTTTTTTAAAAATAGAAAATTTCTTCATTTGAAAACTAAAAAAGTAGCTGTAATTGGGGCGGGACCTGCGGGATTAACTGCTGCTTATTTGTTAGGGAAAGCAGGGGTTTCGGTTCAAGTTTTTGAAAAGGATCCTCAATACGTGGGGGGAATTTCTCGGACCGAATCCTACAAAGGTTTCCATTTCGATATAGGCGGACATCGTTTTTTCTCCAAATCCCAGGAAGTTGAAGATTTTTGGACTGAAATTTTGGGCGATGAAATGCTCGAAAGACCTCGCAGCTCCCGGATTTTTTACAATAAAAACTTCTTTTCTTATCCTTTAGTCGCTAGTGAGGCGCTATTTAAACTAGGGATTTTCCAAAGTGTCCTCTGCGTATTAAGTTATTTGCAATCCAAAGCCTTTCCGATAAAGAATCCCAAAAATTTCGAGGAATGGGTGAGCAACCAGTTTGGGAAACGCCTATTTTCCATCTTTTTTAAAACCTATACTGAAAAGGTTTGGGGAATTCCTTGCCATGAAATTTCGGCGGATTGGGCAGCGCAACGCATCAAAGGCCTTTCGCTAAGTTCCGCCATTTGGAATGCTTTATTCCCATCTAAAAACAAAAAGGGCGAAGGGCTTATCAAAACACTCATCGATTCTTTCCGTTATCCCAAAAGTGGTCCTGGCCTTATGTGGGAAACCTGTGCTGAAAAAAGTAAGGCCTTTGGGGTGGATATTCAAATGAATACTGGGGTTAAATCCATTGAATTTTCTGAAGGAAATTGGACAATTCATACCTCTGTAAATACCTCGCTCTCAGGCTTTAGTCATGTGATGTCTACGGCACCGATTCGAGAATTAATCCCAAATATCTTACCTGTCTTACCTACAAAATCCATAGAGGCAGCTGCTAAATTATCCTATCGTGATTTTTTAACAGTCGTTTTGATTTGCAAAGATGAGGATGCGTTTACGGACAACTGGATTTACATCCACGACCCAAGTGTTAAGGTGGGCCGTATCCAAAATTTCAAATCTTGGAGCCCCTTCATGGTCCCAGATCCTAGCATGGCCTGCTATGGTTTGGAATATTTTTGTTTCGAAGGCGACGGCTTATGGACAAGTTCAGATGCAGATTTGATTCAATTAGCCAAAACTGAAATTGGTAAAATCGGGCTCACACAAGAAAAATCAATTGTGGATGGATATGTTGTTCGCCAACCCAAGGCCTATCCAGTTTATGATCACGAATACAAAGATCATTTAATTGATATTCGGGAAGGACTTACAGCATATGAGGGTCTTTACCTGATCGGTAGGAATGGGATGCATAAATATAACAACCAAGATCATAGTATGATGACGGCCATGCTCGCAGCAAAAAATATCATAGCAGGAGAAATATTATTTGATGTTTGGGATGTCAACGAAGACGCCGAATACCACGAAGGCGGTGACCGCGGCGCATCTACTAACATTCAAGGGCGTGCCGTTCCTGCTAAAGTCTAAAAAAACGCTGTTGATTTCAATTTAATTTTTCGCCTTCGTTCCTGTTAAATTTTTACCATTTCTTGATAAAATGTAAACTCACCGGAGCCTTCACCGCGATATCCTGATGTATATTCGTCAAGGCCCCCGTTTTATTATTGAAAGCCCAAACCTGAATAATGTGGTCATCCTGACTGGCCACATATACAAAACGACCGCTCGGATCAAACGTGAAATTTCGAGGCTTGCGTGCCACATTCGTGAAATTTGCTAGTTTCAAGGTTCCATTAGGCTGCACGGCAAACACGGTCACTTGGTTCGAACTGATCCGGTTGGAACTGATTAACCATTTGCCATTCGGAGATAAATGAATATCCGCGCTTGCCTTTTCTGGGACTTTACTCGTATCGGCAACCAAGGTTTGTATCCGCGTGAATTCATTATTTTTAAATGAAAATACATCCACCAAACCCATCAATTCATTTATCATATAGGCATGAGTACCCGCGGAATTAAAGGTAAGATGTCTTGGTCCTTGGCCGGCTGGAATTGCTGTAAAGGTGAAATTTTCATCCACAGTGCCATCGGCTAATATTTTATGTCGGTAAATTTTATCTGCCCCTAAATCGGTTACAAACAAATAGCTTTGATCCGGCGACAAAATCGTCATGTGAGCATGCGCCATATTTTGCCTTGTCGGATGAATGCTCGTTCCGGCGTATTTGATGTGCTGACTGATCGGTAAAATCTTTCCATTATCTGTCTTAAAGACACTTAAACTTCCCGCCGAATAATTCGCTGTGTATACGGTTTTACTTGCCTCGCGATAGACCACAAAACAGGGTCCATTACCGATAGTCAGGCTCGAATTTATTCGCTCAAACTGCCCATTCGGATTTCTGTGGTAGGAAGTAATCGCTGATTTTCCACCTGCTTCCTCGCTAACAGAAAATAGCAATTTCCCATCTTTAGAAACATGCTGATAGGAGGCACTCGGATTGATTAATTCATAGGCTTTTTTGGAATGGCCGTTCACCACATTCACATCAAAAATCTCCAAACCCGAATTTCCGGATTGAGTGTAGGAGCCTACGATCAATTGATGCGTCATGGAGTCCGGACTAAAAAAGGTTAAAATCGATAAAACGAGACAATTAATCATAAGCTATTTTTCTAAATTTTAATTCTTGATGAATGCGAGCAGA
>Ga0114958_10001145_pt1 | contig 21215 bp, 6 predicted proteins | sample C_130208_EF_Meta_FD_89577 | JGI IMG/M metagenome (GOLD analysis project Ga0114958, IMG submission 89577) | Freshwater microbial communities from Lake Croche, Canada to study carbon cycling - C_130208_EF_MetaG | ecosystem: Environmental > Aquatic > Freshwater > Lake | place: Lake Croche, Canada...
ATAAATTCTGTTCAAATTACAAATCCTGGATCTGGATATGGTTCTCCAGATATTTTAAATTATGATAGATATCCGTTAGTTACTCTTTTAAATGGAAGCGGAGCTAGATTACTCCCAATTGTCAATGATGGAAAAATAGTAGAAGTTTTGGTTATAGATTCCGGAAGCTTTTACAACTCCCCACCGGATTTAGTAGTTGAAGGTGTTGGCAAATATGCAAAATTGGTTCCAATTATAAATGAAGGAAAAATAATTTCAATTAGGATTGATAATCCAGGAATTGGATATAGTAATAAAACTGCAGTCAATATTATTTCTCCAGGACTAAATGCAGCTTTTAAAGTAAATATTCAAAAGTGGACAGTAAATCTTTTTCAAAAATATTTGAATATTATTTCAGATGATGATGGAATTCTTAAAAAATCGATTAATCAAGATTTTGGTATTGAATATTGTCACCTATATGCGCCCAGAAAATTGAGAGAATCAATCTATGGGAGAGATGCTGATAATAATATAAAATATGGAGTGTTTGATTTGCAGAAAAATAGTGGTGGAAATGAAATATCGTCAGATTATCATTCCCCCATAATTGGATGGGCTTACGATGGAAATCCAATTTACGGTCCATATGGATTTTCAACAAAATCTCAAGGTTCTGTACGGATAATGCAATCTGGTTATAAAATAATAACCAAAACAAATAGACCACCATTCCCACAAGGATTTTTTATTGATGATTATGAATTTGATAATTCTGGAGATCTTGATGAGCATAATGGAAGATTTTGCAAAACTCCCGAATTTCCTATGGGAACCTACGCATATTTTGCAACTGTAAATCCAATTTCCGTCGATAGTTCTGGATGTTTTGCAAAATATAGGCAACCAATATTTCCATATTTAATTGGAAATACATTCAAATCAAAACCAAATCCATTCAATTTTGATAAAAAATCAAATCAAATTTCATATAATTTAAATAAAAGCGAATGGTTTAGGAATACAACACCTTACAATTTAACTAAAAATAATTCACATTATGATTTTCTCCTTCAACCAAATAAGTTAAAAAATTTTACAGTTAATATTAATGAAATTTCCAAAGGTTCTATAGAATCAATTGGAATTATAACGGGAGGAAATAATTATCAAGTCAATGATTCTGTAGTATTTGATACTCTTGAAGGAACATCAAAAGCAATAGCAAAAGTTTCTAAAGTATTAGGAAAGGAAGTTACAAATATTAGTGTGGCATCGACTATAATTTCAAATATTCAATTTTTTCCTTTAAATTCATATGATACTTATATTGGATTTTCAACATATCCACATAAATTTTTAGATTTTGATTTGGTATCCATATCTGGATTAAATACATCTATTGCAGCGCTGCAGAACTCTTTTAATATTGGAATAAGCTCAAATATTTTCATATTAAACACTGGAATAGGAAGTACTGGAGTAACAGGAATAGTTACATATTTTAATATTTCTGGAGAAATATCATACCCACAAATCGTAGAAAATGACATTTTAACAATCGATAATGAACAAGTTAAAGTTTTAAATGTTGATCAAAAAAATTCAAGGATAAGAGTACTTAGAAAGTATAATGGAACATCGGATTCTTCTCACGATGCTTTAACAACAATAACAGAAAATACTAGAAAATTTACATTCAAAACAAAATCTCAAAATGATATTGCATTTAATTTAAATAAAGAAATATATTTTAATCCAATAGAATCTCTTGGACTTGGATCTGTAAGCGGAGTTGGAATAGGAACAACAATTTATTTTTCAAATCCAGGGGCAGGATTGACTCAAATTTTTATTCCCACCCAATCAATTTATATTCCAAATCACAAATTAAAAACTGGAGATATTCTAACTTATTCTACAAATAATAATGGAGGATCTTCAATTGGAGTTTCTACAAATGGAACAACAAGTTTTTCTTTTGAAAATCAATCCATTGTTTATGTTGCAAAAATTTCCAACGATTTAATTGGCATTTCAACATTTAAAGTTGGAATTGGAACAACAGGAACTTTTGTTGGAGTTGCCAGTACAACTTCCAACAAAAGTTTACTTTATTTTACTGGAATAGGAACTGGATTATATCACAGTTTCATAACAAACAAACAAAATGTTGTGTTGGGAGAGATTAATAAAAATGTAGTGACTGTTTCGACGGCAGAGACGCATGGATTATCGATTAATGATGTTGTGGAGTTATCCGTAAAACCATTTACTACAACGACAATAATTGTAAAGTATGATGATTACAATAAAAGAATAATATTTAATCCAAAATCATTTAGTGCATCAGATGTCAATATTTCTGATGATACAATTACTCTTATAAATCATGGATATAAAACTGGCGATAAAGTAATTCATACTTCAACTTCGCCATCGGGAGGAGTGACTAACGAAGAAATATATTACGTTGTTTATTACACAAAAGATAAAATAAAACTTTCTAATACATTTTATCAATCAAAAAATGAAGAAATTGTAGATATTTCATCTTCTTCTTCAGGAAATATTTCCGCAGTTAATCCACCAATTAATGCTTATAAAAATACTAAAGTTAAATTTGATTTATCAGATTCTTCTTTATCATTCACAAATTCTTCTACTCTTTATTCTGCATTTGATTTAAATCTATATGAAGATAATCAGTTTAAAAATGTTTTTGATAGTTCAAAATATAGAAATTTCTTTGAAGTTTCTAAAGTTGGAAATGTTGGAATTACTTCCAATGCATCTTTAACCTTAATTGTCAGTGATTATTTGAGTTCTAATTTATATTACAAATTTACTCCAAAAAATACAAATATTTCCCCGTCAACAAAAAAAGAAATTATCATTGATACCGAAGTATTAAATTTCAATCAAATAAATATTATCAATAGTAACTATTCTGGAAAACAAGTAATAACTGGAGTTGGAACAAATAATACTTTTACTTTTAATTTAAATCAATATCCTGAAAGTTCTTCGTATTCTTTTAATGAATCTCTTATTGAATATTTTACAAATTCCACATCTGTTTTTGGTGCAATATCAGATATTAAAGTAACTTATGGGGGGAAGGGATATTCTTCTATTGTTGGAATTTCTACAATCAGAACAAGTAATGGATTTGGTGCATTACTTGAGCCATCTAGTACGTCAATAGGATCAATAACATCATATACTATCGGGGATATTGGATTTGATTACCCAACAGATAATACTTTAAGACCTGTTTGCAATTTGCCAGAAATTTTATTCATAGAACCACTAACATCATTTGATGAAATTGGAATTACTTCTGCTGGAAAAAATTATTCAATCGCACCGAATCTTGTTGTCTTAGATGGGTATACAAATAAAGTTGTAAAAGATATTGTATTAAAATATAATATAGGTAACCCAAATGTACAAATACTTCAAAATACTTTTGGAATTTATAATGTAACTCCAAAAATTATACCAATATCAAATTCCAATGGTATTAATATTAAATCAATTTCTCACAATATCTCAACAAATGAGGTGACAGTTGGATTAAATACTGGATTTAGTGATTCCTTTCCATTCTCGGTGGGAGATAAAGTTCTAATTGAAAATGTTAGTGTTGGGGTTGGTTCTACTGGTAAAGGATATAATTCTTCAGAATATGGATATGCTTTATTTACTTTAACAAAAGTTCCTGCAGGAAATAGTGCTCTTGGAGGAAATGTTGGCGTAGTTACTTATAGTTTAAGTAACTATTTGAATTTGGGAGAAATTCCAGGAAATTTTGATAAAATTAATTCTTCTGGAAAAATTATTGCAGAAAAAGATTTTCCAGTTTTCAATATTAAATTAAAGAAAAATGATTTTTCTATTGGAGAATCTGTAAAAGTTGGAGATAATTATGGAATTGTTGAAAGTTGGAATAATAAAATTAATTTATTGAAAGTTTCCACCTCTAAAGATTTTAAAGTTGGAGATATTCTTGTTGGACAAACTTCAAGAACTCAAGGCGCAATTAAAAATAAAATTGATTTTAATTCAGAAATTGTATTGGGATCTTCATCAATTGTCAAAAAAGGTTGGAGTAAAGAATCTGGATTTTTAAATTATAATACCGAAAGAATATGTGATAACAATTATTACCAAAACTTTTCCTATTCACTCAAATCCAAAGTTTCTTTTAATACTTGGGATGATGCAGTAAGTTCTCTCAACCATCCGTCAGGATTTTTAAAATTTAGTGATTTGATTATTGAATCTATGGATGATAATTTTGGTGGAGTTTTTTCAGATAATAAAGGTAGTGATATTGATATTACTGTTGATGTCTATAATGAAATTAATTTAAATTGTTATACAGATTTTGATTTAGTGACTGAAAATTCTCTTAATATTGGAGATAAAAAAGTTTCAGATGAAATTTATTTCAACTCTAGAGTTTTAACTGATTATTATGAATCGTTTGGAAATAGAGTTCTCACAATAGATGATATAAGCAATCAATTTAATAGTAATCCTCGTCCAACTAAGTTTTCTATTGTTGATACTTTTGATTTGCAATCCAAGTATAAAAAATATTTTACATATGTGAGAGATAAGAGATATGTTGGAGAAAGACAATTTTGTATTGTTTCATTATTTTATGATGAGGGAATTGGTTATATTAATCAATATGGTAATGTCAATACTCAGCAGGATTTGGGAAGTTTTGATTTCAATATTGCTGGAGCTGAGGGGCAACTTCTATTCTATCCAACAAAATATGCAGTTAACAATTATGATATCAGTCATACTAGTATTGATATTTTAAATTCGGTAACTGGAATTGGTAGCACTTCTCTTGGAAATATTGTTGATATAAGAACAAGTAATGTTCTTGCTTCACCATCTACACCAACAACAATTGTTTCAATAGGAACTACCTTTAGAACTTCCAAAGTTCTTGTCGAAATAGATGGAGGAAATGATGGACAAATTCAAATCAATGAGGTAAGTTTGATTCATGATGGAACAAACGTCGAATTTTTGGAATATGCACAAATCACAAATCATTCGACAGATACATTTCAAAGTACTGGATTGGGAACATATAATGCATATATTTCTTCTGGATATTTAAATTTGAATTTTACACCAAATGTCGGAGTGGCTGCCACTATCAATACAGTTAGTGTATCTTTATCAAGTACAATATCTACTGGTGTAGGTACAGAGTATCTCAATTCTAATGAGCAGAATATATCATTTTTAGATTCTTCTTATGTTTCAATCGCATCCACTTCATCACCAATTCAAAATATAATAACAAAATATCCAAATACTGGTCCAAATGAACACTCTGCATCATATTTTATAGTAAGTGTTGAAGATACAACAAATAGTAGATATCAAATGTCGGAGGTTATTGTTATTGATGATGGGACAGATACTTATATGACGGAATATGGAAATTTAGAAACATATTCTTCATTAGGAACTATAGGAGCTGCTGTTTCTACCTCCGGCTATACAAATTTAACTTTTACACCAAATGCAAATATTAACGTTCAAGTTCGAACTTTCCAAATTAGTATGCAAATAGCTGATGCATATGAATTGGGTTCTACAGAAATTTTATTAAACAATACAAAAATTACAGCCGGATATGGATTTTATGGAGGAACAGAGACAGATATTAAAAGAGAGTTTGATTTAAAGCATAATCAAAGACAAATATTTCAAAGAGATTTCAACGGAGAAAGTGCTAATATTGTTGATATTACCTCTGACACAATAATTATTCCAGAACATTATTTTGTGACTGGAGAAAAAGTATTGTATACTTATTCCGGAGCTGGAACCACTCAAGCGATTGGAATTGGAACAACCACTATTACTGGTATAGGTACTACAAGCAAATTACCATCTCAAGTTTATATTGTTAAAGTAAATGAACAAAAAGTAAGATTATCTGCATCTGCAGAAGATGCATTGAAAGTTATTCCAAAAACTTTAGATATTAGTAATGTTGGTATTGGAACTTCTCATACATTTACTTCAATAAATCAAAATGGAAAATGTTTAATCTCTATTAATAATTTTATTCAATCTCCAATTGTAGCAACTTCGGTAACTACAGGATTGACAACTAATATTGGTGTTGTTGATAATATAATTAAATTCTCAGGAATAACTTCTTTCTTTTCTGGTGATTTAATTAAAGTAGATGATGAAATTATGAGAATCAACACAGTTGGTTTGGGCAGTACAAACTATATTTTTGTTGAAAGACCCTGGATGGGAACAGGATTATCAACTCATACAGCATATTCTGTTGTAACCAAAGTTCAAGGAAATTATAATATTGTAAATAATAAAATTAATTTTGTAGAGGCACCTCAAGGTCCAATACCAATTGGAAGTTCTACTAATCCACCAAGTGAAAGAGATTGGAGTGGAATTACAACTTATGCAAGATTTCAAGGAAGAACTTTTTTGAAATCTGGACAAATTAATTCAACTGAAGAAACTTATACAAGAAATTATATTTTTGATGATATTTCACAATATTTTGATGCCAAGACAAAGAAATTTACTCTAACTTCAGGAAAACAAAATATTTCTGGATTTTCAACCAACAATTCCATAATTTTAATTAATGGAGTTTTTCAAGGACCAACAGGATTGTTGCCAATACCTCAAGATTATAACTTAACAGAATCTTCTGGAATTACTAGTATAACATTTACTGGAACAGCAACATCTATTAGATATGATGCAAATAACGCAAATATTCCTATTGGAGGAATTATTGTTTCTGTTGGATCAACAGAAGGACTTGGATATCAACCTCTTGTTTCAGCAGGAGGAACTGCGGTAGTTTCTATAGCAGGAACTATTTCTACAATCAGTATTGGTAATAGTGGTTCTGGGTATCGTTCGGGAATTCAGAAAATTGTGAAAGTGGGAGTTGTTACTTCATCAACAGGTATTCCAAATATTCAATATGTAGGTATTGCATCAATTTCTAATGGAAATATAGTTTCTGTTGCAATTACCAATCCGGGAATAGGATATACAACATCAAATCCACCCGCTGTTATTTTTGACAAACCTTTAAATTATTCAAATATTCCCTTAATTTATAGCACATCTTCTCCTTCTGGATTTGGAACTGAAGCAACAATTGATATTGTTGTTGGGCAAGGATCCAGTATTATTAATTTCGAAATTAATAATACTGGATATGGATATGGACAAAAACAAATATTAACTGTTTCTGTTGGAGGAACTACTGGAATTCCTCTTGATAGTTCAAAGTCATTTAAAGAATTTCAAATTACAATTGATAAAACAATTTCAGACTCATTTTCTGGATGGAATGTTGGGGAACTTGAAGTACTCGATACAATTGAAAGTCAATTTGATGGAATTAAAAAATCATTTACAATTTCAAAAAATAATTCTCCACTAACCATAAGAGCTGCAAAAGGATCTGTTATCGATGTTCAAACAACTATTTTGGTATTTTTAAATGATATTTTACAAGTTCCTGGGGAGGGTTATACTTTTACTGGAGGGAGTGTTATTGCATTTGCAGAAGCTCCAAAGGGTTCATCCTCAGATAATGCAACTTCTGGTGATAGATGTAAAATTTTATTCTATAAAGGAAATGGTGATGTTGATGTCATTTATAAGGATATATTACCTACAGTTAAAATTGGTGACAATTTAACTATTAATGATGATTTCACTCTTTGTGAGTATTCTATACAAGAAGAGAAGAGGTTGGTAGAAGAAGTTATTTCTTCAGATACTGTTCAGACAAATCCATATGACGGTGCTGGAATTTCTGTAAATTCACTTTGTCTTAGACCAGTAACTTGGTGTAAACAAACTTCAGATAAAATTATTAATGGGCAAATTATTAGCAAGAGTAGAGTTCTTTATGAACCTTTAGTAAATCCAACAACAAATATTATTCAATCAGTTGGTGTTGGTTCTACAGTAATTTTTGTTGAAGGTGTAAAAACTTTCTTTGATTCAATAAAGGAAAATACAACAACAAAGAATAAATATTCTATTGCAATTTTATCTCAAGATTATATCATTTCTGCAGCAGCGACTGCAATAGTATCTTATGCGGGGACTATATCATCGATTATAATTTCCAATGGTGGAGTTGGTTACACAACAAATCCGATTGTTTCTATTGCCGATCCTGCTGGATATGGAATTTCCATTCCAGCAACAACATATAATATTGCGGATAATATTCCTGTTGGATTGGGCACAACAGCAGCGGCAACAGCATCAATTTCTGTTGGTGGTACAGTTTCATCGATATCAATTAACACCGCAGGGGCAGGGTATACAAGCTCAAATCCGCCACAAGTTCTTATAGAAATTCCAAAATCAATATATGAAACAAATACTTCGTTATCTTATGAAGGAGATTTTGGAATAATTGTTGGGGTAAAAACAACTTCTGTTGGAGTTGCTTCTACTGGACTTATTTTTGATTTTTATATTCCACAAAATTCATATTTAAGAAATTCTTCAATTACTGGCATTATAACCACTAGTGGCATTCAAACTGGATATTATTTTGTTGTAAATAATAGCAATATTGGAAATGGAGTTACATCACTATATCAAAATGGTTCCATTTTAGGAGTTAGTACTCAATTTTTAAATGGAGTTTATGAAGTTGCCAGCGTTTCGATCGCCCAAACTTCAGTTCCAGGAATTGCTCTCACATATGTGGCAAGAATTGTAACCAGTATTTCAAGTTATAATTCTTTAAGTGGAATTGGATATAGTTCTTTTTATGGAGAATTTTCCTGGGGCAAAATAATTTTAGGTAGCAGAAGTAACCCAAAAATATTTAATTCTTATGTGAAAAATGGAATTTTGGGAATTACAACTTCATCAACAGTGACTAGAATTTCTCCACTAAAATATGTTGGGTACTCTTCACTTTAACATAGATAAATAAATAAAAAAACAAATATGTCAGCAATTATAACTGATCAATTTCGTATATTAAATGCAAAGAATTTTATTGCAAGTGTCGCTTCAACAAACAATTCTTATTATACATTTGTAGGACTTCCAAATTCAAATGATATAAGTTCAACCTGGGATATTTCTCCACCGGATCCAAAAGATAATTTTGATGAAGAAAATAATTATTGGGACACTCTAATCGCTCTTAAAAAAATTAATTCTACTGATATTAAGCAAGTTATAAGAAAAATTACTTGGCAATCTGGTGTCACATATGATATGTATCGTCATGATATAAAAAGTACTAATAGATCTAAACCTTCAGATGCAACAAGTTTATATGATGCAAATTATTATGTAATTAATAGTGATTATAGGGTTTATATATGTTTGCAAAATGGAACTACTCCAGAAAATCCTTCTGGAAGAGCTTCTTTAGATGAACCAACATTTACGGATTTAGAACCAAAAGAAGCAGGTTCTAGTGGAGATGGATATACATGGAAATATTTGTATACTATTAAACCAAGTGATATTATTAAATTTGATTCTACAAATTTTATGCCAGTTCCAATTGACTGGGAAACAAATTCAGATTATTCTCCAGTAAGAAATAATTCATCTGCGCCAAACAATCAATTAAAAATTATAACTATTGTAGATAGAGGTGTTGGATTAGGAACTGCAAATAAAATTTATACGAGGGTGCCAATTAAAGGTGATGGTTCTGGGGCTGAAGCTACAGTTGTTATTAATAGTTCATCTAAAGTAGAATCTGTAACTATTTCTTCCGGTGGTGATGGTTATACCTTTGGTACTTTGGATCTTGCTTCAGGAAATGTTCCAACTGGATCAACAAAACCAATATTTAATATAATTATTCCCCCATCTGGAGGACATGGTTCAGATATCTATAGAGAATTGGGAGCAAGAAATGCTTTAATTTATTCTAGAATTGAGAATGATACTGAAAATCCAGATTTTATAGTTGGAAATCAAATTGCAAGAATTGGTATTATTGAAAATCCATTAAAATATAATTCTTCTTCATTATTAGTTGATGATAAGGCTAGTGGTGTTTATGCGCTAAAATTAACTGGAGTTGGATATAGTTCTGCATCATTTACTGCAGATTCTTTAATAACTCAAACAATAGGACTTGGTTCGACTGCTGTTGGTAGAGTTATCTCTTATGATAAAGTGACGGGAGTTTTAAAATATTGGCAAGATAGAACAACTTCTGGATTTAATACTGATGCAACTCAAAATTCTTCTCCATCATATGGATTCAATTTAAATAGATTTGTTGCAAATCCAGATTTTGCTGGGGGAGGAAGTATTAGTATTGTTGGAACAGAAACTAATCTTGCAATACAAACATCATTTACCGGCATTTCAACAGTAATAAATAGTAAGACATATTACCTAGGTCAATCATTTGCACAAGGTATCTCTCAACCAGAAGTCAAAAAATATTCTGGAAATATCATCTATGTAGATAATAGACCTTCAATTACAAGATCAACAAGCCAAAAAGAAGATATTAAAATCATATTGCAGTTTTAACGAATTATGTCACAAGAAACCAATCTCAATGTTGCTCCATATTTTGATGATTTTGATGCAAATAATGACTATTATAGAGTGTTGTTTAAGCCTGGATATCCTGTTCAGGCAAGAGAGTTAACAACTTTACAGTCAATATTACAAAATCAAATTGAAAAATTTGGACAACACTTCTTTAAGGAAGGATCCAAAATAATTCCAGGTAATACTGCGTATAGTCAATCATATTATGCAGTTGAATTAAATGACACTTATCTTGGAATTGCAATAGTAGAGTATATTGATCAGCTGATTGGATCAAAAATTACTGGACTGACATCTGGAGTAACTGCAATTATTCAAAGAGTTTTGATGTCAGATGAATCTGAAAGAGGAAATACAACACTTTATGTAAGTTATCTTTCATCCAACACTAACGACAATTCAACATTATATTTTTCAGATGGAGAATTGTTATCTTCCGACAAAACAATAATCTCAGGTAATACAATAATTGCCACTGGAGAAGCTTTTGCTTCAACAATTGCAACTAATGCAACTTCGATTGGTTCTGCATATTCCATTTCAAATGGCATATATTTTGCTAAAGGAAATTTTATTGCTGTAAATAATGAGACAATATTACTAGAACAATACAATAATACCCCAAATTACAGAATTGGATTATTAATTGCAGAAGAAATAATAAATTCAGATGTTGATACGACTTTAAATGATAATTCAAAAGGATTTAACAATTATGCTGCACCAGGGGCAGATAGATTAAAAATTACTGCATCTCTATTTAAAAAAAGTTTAACTGATTTTGATGATAATAATTTTATTGAATTAGCGACAGTAAATGATGGTATTTTAAAATCAAATAAAAGGACAAATTCATCTGTATTTCAAGATGAATTGGCAAGAAGAACTTATGAGGAATCTGGCGATTATTATGTATCTCCTTTTGATATTTCCGTAAAAGAATCTTTAAATAATAATCTTGGAAATAATGGAATTTTTAATTCAAACCAATTAACTTATGGAGGTTCCACTCCATCCGAAGATTTAGCAGTCTGTCAAGTATCTCCTGGAAAGGCATTTGTAAGAGGATATGAGGTAGAAAATACTGGTACAGTATTCTTGGATATTCCAAAACCAAGGACTGTGAGCACCTTAACTGCTCAAGCAATTAATTATTATACTGGGCCCACATTAAAACTCAATAGAGTTTATGGAGCTCCAACTATAGGTATTGGAAATACCTATATCTTAAGTTTGAGAGATAGTAGAGTAGGTTCTGCTTCAACTTTACAATATGGTAAAGAAATTGGTTTGGCAAGGATTTATGACTTTAATCTTTCTTCTGGAAGTTATAATAATTCAAATTCAAATATAAATCAATGGGATATTTCACTATACGATATCCAAACTATTTCTGAAATTACTCTTAATGAGCCAATTACGCTTCCAATTTCAACATTTATTAAAGGTAAGTATAGTGGAGCAACTGCATTTCTAAAAGAACCTGTATCTGCAGGGGCCGCTTTAACAGTTTATCAAAAGAATGGTGAATTTATTAAGAACGAATCTTTTATTATTGATGGAATTGAAAATAATAGAGTTGCTGTTGCAGTAACATCATATGGAATTTCTGATATTAAATCTGTTTATGCAATAGTAGGAACAGCAATTACATTTACTGCCGATGTTATTCAAGATAATTCAATTAGTATTGGTGTAGCAACTATTAGTGCGTATAATCCGATTGGAATTAGTACGATTGTAAGTGCAAATCCACTTTTTCCACAAAATTTGAGAGTTGGAAATTTACTCAAATTTAGTAACGGAATTTCTATAGATCCCACTCTAGTAAAGATTGTTAGCGTTGGTAGTACATCAATTAATGTTTCTGGGATATCCACAGTTGTAGGAGTTGTTAAAGGATATTTACCAACATCTACTTTGCAAATTAATGACCTTACATTAGTAACTACTAACTTACAATCCTCAGGCGACAATACTCTTTATACACCATTACCAAAAATAAATATAGAATCTGTAGATTTAACCAATGCAACATTAACAATTAGAAAAAAATATTCCGTTTCAATTTCTAGTAATCAACTTTCTTCCAGTCAGACTGCATCAACTAATGAAACATTTTTGCCATTTACTGAGGAAAGATATTCACTGATTCGTTCTGATGGAACAACAGAAACACTAACTTCAGATAAAGTAAAAATTACAAATAATGGCAAATCACTGCAAATTTATAATTTGGGAAGCAATGATTCAAATTCCACTTTAGTAGTAACTATTAGTAAAATTAATCCAAAGGCAAAAGTTAAAATTAAAAACAGAGTTGATGCATTAATTGTAGATAAATCAAAGTATGAAGCATCTGGAGTTGGAACAACAACTTTAAATGATGGATTGGTATATGGAAATTATCCTTTTGGCGTAAGAGTTCAAGATGAAATTATTTCATTAAATTCTCCAGATATTATAGAAATTCATGCAATTTATGAGTCTGCAAATACTTCAAATCCATCAGCACCAAAAGTAATTCTTTCATCAATAAATGGTCCAACTACTAAAACTTCCGATTTAATTGTTGGGGAAAGATTTACTGGAAAAACTAGTAATGCATCTGCAATATATGCCGAAAAAATAAATGATTCTCAAATATCATTCATCCCAAAAAATCAAAATACTTTTAGACAGGGTGAAGTTATTGTTTTTGAAGAATCTAAAATTGAGGCAGTAATTACAACAATAGAAATTGCAAGTTTTGATATTTCATATCATTACAAATATAATAATGGGCAGAAATCAACATTTTATGATCAAGGATTAATTACTAGAAAATCTGATGCTAAGGAACCAACAAAGAAGTTAAAAATATATTTTTCTAGTGGATATTACCAGTCTACAGATGATGGTGATATTACAACAAAAAATTCTTATAATACATTTGATTATGTTAGAGAAATTCAAACTGTAAATTCGATAAGGAATACTGATATTATCGATATTAGACCTAGAGTTTCTAGGTATTCTGTAATAGAAAATTCAAGATCACCACTAGAATTTTATGGAAGAACATTTGATTCTTCTGGAAGTTCTGCAGCAAATATTCTGGCATCAAATGAATCTATCATTACAAATTTTTCATTCTATTTGGGAAGAATTGATAGAATTTATTTATCTAAAGATGGGAAATTTCAAATTAAATATGGAACACCATCAGAAAAACCAGAAAAACCTGTTTCTATAGATGATGCTTTAGAAATTGCGTCTATAGATATTCCACCATATCTTTATAATGCATCCCAAGCCTCTTTAACTTTTCTTGAGCATAAGAGATATAGGATGGTTGATATTAAACAACTTGAAAATAGAATTAAAAATCTTGAATATTATACTGCATTATCGTTACTTGAAACCAATACAGCAAATCTATTTGTTCCAGATTCTTCCGGATTAAACAGATTTAAATCTGGATTTTTTGTTGACAATTTTACATCACTTCTTGCACAAGAAGACAGAGTTCCTTTCAAAAATAGTATTGATATTTCAAATAAAGAGTTAAGGCCTCAGCATTATACAACGGCAGTGGATTTGATTGTAGGATCTGCTTCTGGAACATCTCCAAATTCAGATGTTGCATATATTGCCCCAGAAGGAACTAATATTGTAAAGAATAAAGACATCATAACATTAAATTACACCGAAATTGAATGGATTAAACAAACTTTTGCAACAAGAACAGAAAGTGTAACACCTTTCCTTGTAAGTTTTTGGCAAGGTTCAGTTGAACTTACTCCAGCATCAGATACTTGGGTTGATACAGTTAGACTTGAAGCAAAAATTACCAATACTGAAGGAAACTATACAGAAACTCTTGCCCTTGCATCAAGAACTTTAAGTGTAGATTCTCAAACTGGATTTTCTCCAGTAATTTGGAATGCCTGGGAAACTTCTTGGACAGGTAAAGAACCAAGTACTAATACTGCAGATAGAAAAGAAACAACAACTAGTTCTGGAAGATGGGGGGAAAGAGGCCTCAGGGGTAATGGAGATCTAACTGGTGGTGAATGGATAACTGATCAAATTACAACAGTATATAAGGATACTATTCAAGAAATAAAGGAGACAGGAATACAAAGTAGAACGGGAACCAGAACTATTGTAACAGAGCAATTTGATAAAACTTCAGTTGGTGATAGAGTTGTAAGTAGAGATCTCATTTCTTTTATGAGATCTAGAAATGTCCAATTCATTGCCAAAAAAGTAAAACCACTAACTCAAATATATGCTTTCTTTGATGGTATTGATGTAACCAAATATTGTATTCCAAAATTACTAGAAATTTCAATGATTTCCGGAGTTTTTCAACCAGGAGAAACTGTAATTGGATCTAGACAAAATATAGGATTCTCACCATCAGTTCCAGATTCTTCAATTCCAAAAATAAAATTTAGAGTTGCTCAATCAAATCATAAAGAAGGTCCATATAACTCCGCAACTTCCGTATTTTTAACAAATCCATATAACAATCAATCATTACCCCAATCTTATTCTTCAACATCTACGATTCTAAATATAGATACTTTTTCACTTGCAAATCAACCTGAGGGTGGATTTAGTGGGTGGGTAGAATCTAATATGAGTTTAGTTGGACAAAGTAGTGGTGCTCAGGCAACTATTTCAAATATCAGATTGATATCGGATATTTCTGCTACATTGATGGGAAGCTTTTTTATTGCAAATCCAAATTCTCCCTCAAATCCAAAATTTCAAACTGGAACTAAAGTTTTTACTCTAGTCAATAGCAGCACAAATGATCAAAATGCTGCTACTACAATTGCAGAAGAAGGATTTATTTCTAGTGGAACTTTAGAAACTGTACAAGAAAATATTATTTCTATTAGAAATGCAAGAATACAAAATAAAAAGGAATTTGAACAGAAACCTGTTTCCAAAACAACAGGATCTCAAGTTATTTCCACACAAACAATTTCACAAACGCCATCAATAAATAAAACCATTGTTTGGTACGATCCTTTAGCACAATCTTTCTTGGTTGAAGATGAAACTGGAGTATTTATTACAAAATGTGATGTATTTTTTCAATCAAAAGATGATGCAAATATTCCCGTAACATTCCAAATTAGAACCATGCAAAATGGTTATCCCACTCAAAAGGTATTACCATTTTCAGAAATTATTATTGATCCATCTCAGGTTAATATATCGAATGATTCTTCTATTCCAACAACTTTTGACTTTCAATCTCCGGTTTATTTGGAGGGTGGTAAGGAATATGCAATATGTATTGCATCACTTTCAACAAAATACAATGTTTATATTTCAAGAGTCGGTGAAAGTGATTTAATCACCCAAACATTTATTTCAAATCAACCATATTTAGGATCTTTATTTAAATCGCAAAATGCTTCGACTTGGGAAGCAAGTCAATGGGACGATTTGAAATTTACTCTTTATAGAGCGAATTTCGTATCAAGTGGTACAGTTAATGTTTATAGTCCAGATTTATCTGAAGGAAATGGCGAAATTCCAACATTAATGCCAAACTCTATCAATTTAAATTCAAGAAAAATTAGAGTAGGACTTGGTTCAACTCTTCAAGATTCTGGATTAACATTGGGCAATATTATTTTACAAGAAAGAACAAATGCTAGTGGTAGGTATGTTGGTAATGCTGGAATTGCAACTGGAACACTAAATGTAATTAATTCTGGCATTGGATATACACCATCCACAAATACTTATACATTTAATGATGTAAATTTAATTAATGTTACAGGTACAGGTCGAAATGCAACTGCAAATATTACCATTAACAATGGTGTAGCAATTGCCGCAACAATTGTATCTTCTGGGTATGGATATAAAGTTGGTGATATTGTTGGTATTACAACAATTGGAAACAATTCTCTTGGAGCAAACTCTAGATTCTCTATTGTTTCAATTGCCAGCACAAATGAGTTGTTGATTGACAATATTCAAGGAGATTTTGTAATTTCTGGTGTTGGAAATACTGTCAAATATACAAATAATTCCGGATTAACAACAACTCTCAATTCTTCTACCGGAGGAAATGTACAAATTTCAAACATAAACATTGTAAATGATGGACTACATGTTTTAGTAAATCATAAAAACCATGGAATGTATTTTGACACCAATTACGTTACAATTTCAAATACCCAATCCGATATTATTCCAACAAAACTTTCTGCTGCACTAAATTCAACGTCAACTTCACCAATTATATTGGATGATGTATCCAATTTATCAATATTTGAAAATGTTGGAGTTGGAACAACTAATCTGGGATATGTGTTAATTGGTGAAGAAATTATTTCTTATACAAGTATATCCTCAGGTTCTCTTGCGGGAATTGTATCCAGAGGTGTAGATAGTACAATAACTAAAAATTATCCTGCAGGAACTCCTGTTTATAAGTATGAGTTGAGTGGGATTTCTCTCAGAAGAATTAATAAAACTCACAATTTAGCAGATGTTGATAAAACTCAAATTTCAACTCCAATTAAATTTGATTCTTATCATATTAAACTTGATATGGGTTCCAGTGGGATTGGAAGATCTGATGGATTAAGTTTCCCCAAACTTTATGCAAATCAGTCAAAATCTGCAGGTGGATATAATACTAAGGCAACTCAAAATATTCAATATGAAATTATTACACCCAACATACAAAATTTAACAGTTCAAGGTACTTCTTTAAGTGCAGAAATTAAAACTATTTCTGGAGTAAGTATTAGTGGAAATGAAATTCCATTTATTGATAAGGGATATCAACCAATATCTCTGAATAAATCAAATTATCTAGAATCTCCAAGATTGATTACATCAAAAATTAATACTGATAGGAAGTTAACTGTTGGACAAAAATCTCTTGCGATGACTTTATCATTAGGAACGGTTGATTCAAGAGTAACTCCCGTAATAGATACTCAAAGAATGAATGCAATTTTCACATCAAATAGAGTCAATGATGTGATTACTAATTATATAACTGACAGTAGAGTAAATAGTATTTACGATGATCCAACAGCGTTCCAATACTTATCTAAAGAAATTGATTTGGAAAATTCAGCAACTTCTATTAAGATTCTTGTCAATGCTCATATAAATCTATATTCCAGTATTCGTGCATTCTACGCAATTAGTGAAAATCCAAACTTTACTCCAATTTATACACCATTTCCCGGATTTAATAATTTAGATTCTAAAGGACAAGTTATTAGTCCAGAAAATAATGATGGCAATTCTGATATGATGATTTCTAATACAACATCATTAGGATTTTTACCCTCACAACTTCAATATAAAGAATATACATTCACTGCAGATCAGCTTCCATCTTTTAGATCTTATAGAATTAAAATTATTATGACATCAACTAATCAAGTTTATGTACCAAGAATGAAAGATCTTAGAGTCATTGCTTTTGCGTAAAATGTCTTATATGAAGGTGCATGGATATTCGCATTTGTTGAGAGATTCAAAAACAAATTCCATTATTAATAGTAATATGACAGAATATCAAGAGTATATTGCAAGACGTAATGCAAAAATTGAAGAAAGTCAAAAAGTACAGAACTTGGAAGAGGATATCTCCAATATGAAAAGTGATATTGGTGAAATTAAAAATTTATTAAGGAGTTTAGTTAATGAATCCAGATAATATCATTTTAGAAAATTTATCAAAAAGTTTTGAATACGCAAAAGCATGTTCTGAGCTCGATAAAATTGAAAATATCGAACAACTTAGAGATATATCAAAGGCATATATGAAATTATATTTGAAGCAACAAGAAGTTGTAAGTAATTTAGCAAAAATTGATTCATAAATATTTTTAACAAGGAAAAATAAATGGCGCAACCATCTACTAGACAAGAATTAATTGATTATTGCAAAAGAAAGCTGGGGGCTCCTGTTTTAGAAATTAATGTTGCCGATGAACAAATTGAAGATTTGGTAGATGATGCGGTTCAATTTTTCCAAGAAAGACACTTTGATGGTGTATATCCAACATTTTTTAAGTACAAAGTAACTCAAAATGATATTGATAGAGGTAGAGCTTCTCTCGATAAGGGAGAACCGGTAGGAATTACGACTACAAAAGTAACAACAAATATTGTAGGAACCGCAACCACTTTTTCGTATTATGAGAATAGTAACTATTTGCAAATCCCACCCAATATTATTGGAATAAACAAAGTATTCACATTTGATGGAACAAATAGCATCGCTAGCAATATGTTTAGTGTGAAATATCAGTTATTCTTGAATGATGTTTATTATTGGGGTGCTGTTGAGATGTTAAGTTATGCTATGGTAAAGACATATCTTGAAGATTTAGATTTTTTACTAACAACACAGAAGCAAATTAGATTTAATAAAAGACAAGATCGTATGTATTTGGATATTGACTGGGCATCTATAAATGCTGGACATTATTTTATTATTGACTGCTACAGTACTTTAGATCCAAGTGATTATGGAAGAGTTTGGAATGATTCATTTATAAAACCATATTTAACATCTTTAATCAAAAAACAGTGGGGACAAAATATGATGAAATTTACTGGAGTTAAACTTCCTGGTGGAGTAGAACTTAATGGGCGCCAAATGTATGATGATGCCCAAAAAGAAATCGATGTTTTAATGGAAAAAATGTCAAATACTTATGAACTTCCTCCTCTGGATATGATTGGTTGATATGTTAAATCCATTTTTTCTTCAAGGTTCAAAAACAGAACAAAATCTTGTTCAGGATTTAATCAATGAACAATTGAGAATGTATGGTATTGAAGTATATTATATTCCAAGGCATTATTTGTCTTCAAAAACAGTTATACGGGAAGTTGTTGAATCCAAGTTTACTAATAATTATCCAATTGAAGCTTATGTGGATAACTATGATGGGTATGGAGATAATACCCAAATTCTTTCAAAATTTGGAATTCAAGCATTAAATCAAATTACTTTAACAATATCTAAAGAAAGATTTGAAACTTATATTAGTCCATTGATTAAATCCTTACCAGATATTAAATTATCAAATAGACCAAAAGAAGGTGATTTAATTTATTTTCCCTTGGGAGATAAATTATTTGAAATTAAGTTTGTTGAGCATGAGAAACCATTTTACCAGTTACAAAAAACATATGTTTATACATTAACTTGCGAACTCTTTAGATATGAGGATGAGATTATCGATACCGGAATTGGGGAAATTGATGACAATTTGACAGATAATGCAAATATTGAAACTCTCACCTTAGTATCTTCTGGATCTACAGCAACCGCATACACATCTATAGTTAATGGAGCAATTACATCTATAATTGTCACAAATAGAGGTAGTGGATATACTTCAGTACCAATTGTTGCAATATCTTCTTCTCGTGTTTCTGGAGGAACAGCAACAGGTATTGCAACTATGATAGGTGGAATTATTGATTGTAATGGAACAACATCATCAAAAGTTCAAGGGGTGCAAATCACAAATCCTGGATTTGGATATACAGTTGCGCCTGGAATCGTTTTTATTGGTGGTGGAGGATCTGGTGCTGCGGCAACAACAATAATATCAAATCAAGCAATTGGAATTGTTACCATAAGTGGTGGTGGAGCTGGATATGTAACTTCACCATCTGTCACTTTCAGTTCACCTGGAATAGGAACAACTGCCACTGCAATTTCAATAGTAAGTGCTGCTGGAACAATATCCACAATAAGAATTACTAATGCAGGATCTGCATATACATCAACACCAACAATAACTATTGGATCTCCCAATATGATTGGTATTGGTACATATATTTTAAATGAAACAATAACTGGTTCTATTAGTGGAACCACAGCTTTAGTAAAGGTGTGGGATGTGACAACAGGAAAATTAGGAATTTACAAATCAAATGGAGCATTTACTCCAGGAGAACTTATTGTTGGTTCTGCAAGTAGTGCAACATATCAATTTAAAATTGAAAGTTATTTCACTTCGACAACCGATTTATACCCCAAAAATAATGAAATAGAAACAGATGCAGATTCTATTTTGGATTTTAGTGAAAATAATCCTTTTGGAAATCCATAAATATAACTAATCACATAATACGAGTAAATTTATTATGTTTGAATATTTTTATCACGAAATACTAAGGAGAACGGTTAGTTCTTTTGGATCTCTCTTTAATGATATTTCCATTAAACATGCGGATACAAATGGCGATATTAACAGTATAATTAAAGTTCCACTTGCATATGGGCCCACTCAAAAATTCTTAGCAAGATTGGAACAGTCCCCAAATCTAGACAAACCTATTCAAGTAACATTGCCAAGAATGTCATTTGAATTTGTCGGATTAACTTATGATGCCTCAAGAAAATTAACTACAACCCAGACATTTATAACTTCTATTTCTGGTTATGGAACTGATATAAGAAAAACATATATGCCTGTTCCATATAATATGCAATTTGAATTGAGCATTTATACAAAATTAAATGATGATATGTTGCAGATCATAGAACAAATTCTCCCATATTTTCAACCTTCTTATAATTTAACGGTTGATCTTGTAGAACAAATTGGAGAAAAAAGAGA
>Ga0114958_10001146_pt1 | contig 21214 bp, 15 predicted proteins | sample C_130208_EF_Meta_FD_89577 | JGI IMG/M metagenome (GOLD analysis project Ga0114958, IMG submission 89577) | Freshwater microbial communities from Lake Croche, Canada to study carbon cycling - C_130208_EF_MetaG | ecosystem: Environmental > Aquatic > Freshwater > Lake | place: Lake Croche, Canada...
GCCCGCGATGCTGGCTGACGCTTATGTCACCCAAGCGGGCAGGGCGGCTTTGTGGCGCAGGGTTTTGGCGCGGGTGAGCCTCTTCGCCTCGCTCGGGGCTGCGGCGGTGATCGACCCGGACCAGTTGATGTTTGTCCTGATCGTGTTGCCGGTCTTTGTGCTGTTCTATCTGGTCCACGGCCTTATGGGCCGCTGGGTGGGACAGCGCGCAGGGCCGATGGCGGCGGGGATCGGGTTGGGCCTGTGTCTGGCTTGGGCCTTGGGGGTGAGCTTTCCGATGTTTGCACCTTAAGGGGCGGGGGGCTTGTTTGCGCAAGCCCCCGCAAGGCACCTAAGCGCGCAGATCGGCGGGCAGCAGGGCGTCGGGCAGGTTTTGATAGGCCACCGGGCGCAGCCAACGCCGGATCGACAGCGTGCCGACCGAGGTTGCGCCGAAATTGGTGCTGGCCGGATAGGGCCCGCCGTGCACCTGCGCATCCACCACTTCAACGCCGGTGGGAAAGCCATTGGCCAGCACGCGGCCGGCTTTGCGTTCCAAGATCGGCATGAGCCTTTGGCCAAGCCCCGTGTCGGCGTCATCCAGATGCAGGGTGCAGGTCAACTGCCCCTCTAGGCTTTGCGCCACGGCGATCATCTGGGCCGCATCGCGCACCCGCACGATCAGGCCAAGGGGGCCAAAGACCTCTTCGGACAGGGCATGGTTGCCCAGCCAGTCGTCGCCCGAGACTTGGAACAGATAAGGCGTGGCCTGCCGCAGATCGCAGACCGAGCTGAGAACTGCCCGCACCCCTGCTTGCGCCGCCACGCGGTCGCGCCCCGCGCGGTAGGCGGCGGCAATGCCGTCGGTCAGCATGGTTTGGCTGGCGGTTTGGGCCAAAGAATCGTGGGCGGCGGTGATGAAAACCTGTGCCTCTGGCCCGTCGATCACCACGGCAATACCGGGGTTGGTGCAGAACTGGCCTGCGCCCATCGTCAACGATCCGGCCCAGCCTTTGCCGATGGCCTCACCGCGCGCAGCGAGAGCTGTAGGCAAAAGGAACATCGGGTTGACTGAGCCAAGCTCGCCAAAGAAAGGGATCGGTTCCGGTCTGCGTGCGCACAGATCAAACAGCGCACGCCCGCCGCCCAAAGACCCGGTAAACCCCACTGCCTTGATCAGCGGATGCTGCACCAGACTTTCGCCCACATCGCGCTTGCCGCCCTGCACCAGCGAGAAGACCCCCGGATGCAGCCCCAGCGCCGTGATGGCAGCATCAATCGCCTGCGCCACGATCTCGGCCGTGCCGGGATGGGCGGAATGGCCCTTGACCACCACGGGGCACCCCGCCGCAAGGGCTGATGCGGTGTCGCCGCCTGCTGTGGAAAAAGCCAGCGGGAAGTTTGACGCGCCAAAGACCGCCACAGGGCCAATCGGGCGCTGGACCATCTTGATATCGGGGCGCGGGGCGGGTTTGCGGTCGGGCTGGGCCGCATCATGGCGGCGGTCGAGATAGTCGCCCGCGCGGATATGGCTGGCAAACAGGCGCAACTGGCCCGTGGTGCGCCCGCGCTCGCCTTCTAGGCGGGCTGTGGGCAGGCCGGTTTCGGCGGTGCCGATGGCGGTGATCTCGGCCCCGCGTGCCTCGATCTCGTCGGCGATGCGGTCTAAAAAGGCCGCGCGGGTGGCGCGGGGCAGGGCGGAGTAGCTGGGATAGGCCGCCTCGGCGGCTTGCACGGCGGTGTCGATATGGGCCGGGGTGCCCACGCTATAGGCCAAAGCCTCGCCCGTGGCGGGAGAGGACAGGAAAGTGGTTTCGCCCGCCACCCATTGGCCTGCGATAAGGTGATGTCCGGTGAGCATCTTAGTCTCCTGTGAGCGTTGGTCTTTGGGGCTGGCGGTGCCGCGGGGGTTTCACACCCCCGCACCCCCGTGGGATATTTGGGCACATATGAAAGGGGTTAGAAGTGGAAGGCTTCGACCACGCGCCGTGCGCCTAAAGTGAGGGCATCGGCGACATGGATCATCGGGGCAAGGTCGACGTCGGATCTTCCCTGGCGGATGAGGTTGGTCATGGCGGCGTAAAGGGCGGGGTATTCGCCCATGATGGTGTTTTCACCCCCCGCAGGTTTGCCGTTCACTTCAATCACATTGCCGCCCATGCGCAGGGCGAGCGTGCCCTTGGGGGTGTCAAAGGTGATGTCCCATGTTTGTGGCCCGGTTTGACGCCAGTCAAAATCGGCAGAGACGCCGCCCGTAAACGTCATCTGGGCTGCGATGGGGGTTTGGCGGTTGGACGGGAAGTCTAAGGTCGCCGCCGTCAGGTGGACAGGGCGGGGCAGCACATGGGTCAAGATCGACAAGGCGTTGCTGCCCGGATCAAAGACGCCCATGCCGCCGGGTTCAAAGACCCAGTCTTGGCCCGGATGCCATTTGCGCACATCCTCGCGCCAGGTGATCTGGGCCTTGGTGACAGTGGTATCGGCCAGCCACGCCTTGGCCGCGGCCACCGCATGGGCCATGCGGCTGTGCCATGTGGTGTAGAGCGTCAGGCCGCGCTCTGCGGCCATGGCTTGCAGATCATAGACCTCGGCCAAGGTCGCCCCGGGGGGCTTTTCCAGCATCACATGCCGCCCCGCCCGCAAAGCCGCCGCCGCATAGGCGTAGCGCGGCACGGGGGGCATACACAGCGAGACAACCGGCACATCGGGCCGCTCTGCCAGAAAGGTGTCAAAGTCGGTGAATGCGGGCACATCCGCCACCCGCCCACTGCGGCTGACGGTCGCGGCCAACTCCCAATCGGGCGAGGCCGCGATGGCGGGCACGTGCTGATCCAGCGCAATCTTACCGATGCCCACCAAGGCGATTTTCATGAACCCTGCCCCCTTAGTGCGAATCTTTGCCGACCGGATTGCCCCGACCGCCGTTGAGGAAATCAAGGTCGGCCCCGGTATCCGCGCCTTGCACATGCAGATGGTGCAACAGCGCATAGCCCGAAGGCGGCGGCACAATGCGGTTTTGCCATTTGGCCAGACGCTCGGCCAGTTCGGTGTCTGACACTTCCAGATGCAAACGGCGGTTGGGCACATCCAGCGTGATCATATCGCCGTTTTGCACCACAGCCAAAGGCCCGCCTGCCGCCGCCTCGGGCGAGGTGTGCAAAACCACCGTGCCAAAGGCCGTGCCCGACATGCGCGCATCCGAAATGCGCACCATATCGGTGATCCCCTTGCGCAGCACCTTGGGCGGCAGGCCCATATTGCCGACCTCGGCCATGCCGGGATAACCCTTGGGGCCACAGTTTTTCAGCACCATCACGCAGGTTTCGTCGATATCCAAAGCCTCGTCGTTGATCTTGGCTTTGTAATCGTCGATGTCTTCGAACACCACGGCACGGCCACGATGCGTCATCAGTGCCGGAGTGGCCGCCGAGGGTTTCAGCACCGCGCCCTTGGGGGCCAGATTGCCCTTGACCACCACCACGCCGCCCGATTGCGTCAGCGCCTTGTCGGCGGGCAAGATCACATCGGGGTTGTGGTTGACCACATCCTTGACCTGATCCCACATAGTCTCGCCCGACACGGTCAGCGCGTCTTTGTGCAAAATCCCCGCTTCGCCCAAGCGCTGGATCACCACCGGCAGGCCACCGGCATAGAAGAACTCTTCCATCAGATATTTGCCCGAGGGCATCAGGTTCACAATCGTGGGCACATCGCGGCCACAGCGGTCCCAGTCTTCCAGCGTCAGGTCGACACCTGCGCGGCCCGCGATGGCCAACAGGTGGATCACGGCATTGGTCGATCCGCCAATGGCGGCATTGGTGCGGATGGCGTTTTCAAAGGCCTCTTTCTTCAAGATATCCGAGGGCTTCAGGTCATCCTTGACCATCTGCACGATCCGCCGCCCTGTCAGCTGCGCCATAACGCGGCGGCGGCTGTCGACGGCGGGGATCGCGGCATTGCCCGACAGCGCCATGCCCAAAGCCTCCGCCATCGATGCCATGGTCGATGCCGTGCCCATCGTGTTGCACGACCCGGGCGACCGGCTCATCGAGGCTTCGGCCTCGACAAACTCTTCCTTGGTCATGGTCCCCGCCTTGACCGCTTCGGAGAATTTCCACAGATGCGTGCCCGACCCCACACGCTCGTTCTTGTAATAGCCGTTCAGCATCGGCCCGCCCGTCACGATGATCGAGGGCAGATCGGTCGAGGCCGCCGCCATCAGCAGTGACGGCGTGGTCTTATCGCAGCCCACCAGCAGCACGCAGCCATCCATCGGCTGACCGCGCATTTGCTCTTCGACCGCCATCGAGGCTAGATTGCGAAACATCATGGCCGTGGGGCGAAAGGCACTTTCGCTGGTGGAAAAGACCGGCACTTCGACAGGAAAGCCGCCCGCCTCGTAGATGCCATGCTTCACCCGCTGCGCCAGATCGTTGAGATGCGCGTTGCACGGTGTCAGTTCTGACCATGTGTTCAAGATGCCAATCACCGGACGGCCATCGAACAGGTCCGGTGGAAAGCCTTGGTTCTTCATCCAGCCGCGGTGGTAGATATTGTCTTTCGATGTCCCGCCAAACCAGGTTTGCGAGCGCAGTTTGCGGGGCCAAGCGGCGGGTTTGAAGGTCATGCTATCCTCACAGGGCTTTCACGGTTTGGGCACCGGCCTGTGCCGGGGCAAAGGCCAAGGGGTTGATCAGGGGCAGGCCGAAGGGGGCGCAGTCAATTTCAAACACATCGCCCGCTTGGGTTTTGATGCCGTCTGCCACCGACAGGGTCGCGGTGCCAAAGAAATGCACATGCAGATCGCCGGGCTGGCGGAAGATGTCGTATTTGAAATGGTGGTGTTCCAGATTGGCGATGGTGTGCGACATATTCGCCTCACCCGACACGAAGGGCTTTTCCCAGATCACCGCACCATCGCGGCGGATGCGGCTGGTGCCGGTAATGTCGGCGGGCAGATCGCCCACCAAGATTTCAGGCCCATAAGAGGCGACGCGCAGCTTGGAATGGGCCAGCCACAGGTAATTGACCCGCTCGGTCACATGGTCGGAAAACTCGTTGCCCAAGGCCCAGCCGATCCGGTGCACCGCCCCGTCTGGTCCTGCGATGTAAACGCCCACAACCTCAGGCTCTTCGCCGCCATCCTCGGCAAAGCCGGGGGCGGTCAGGGCAGCACCGGGGGCTACGGCGGCATGGCCGTTGCCCTTGTAGAACCACTCCGGCTGCGCCCCAACCGCGCCCGCCGCAGGCCGTCCGCCCTCTAGCCCCATGCGAAACATCTTCATACTGTCGGTCAGCACCTCTGCCTGCCCCAGCTTGGCATGCATCGCATCGCGCGCCGAGGCTGACCCCAAATGCGTCAACCCCGTGCCGGTCATATGCAAATGCGCCGGATCAGGGTGCGAGACGGGCAGCAGCAAACTGCCCTCGGCTGCGGCCAAGGCCAAATCCACCTCGGCCCCCAAGCCGCGCGCCGCGACCTCCTGCGCCAAACTGCGCCCCGACGCCACCGCCGCCATCGCCAGATCATAGACCGAGGACGCCCCCGTCACCACCCGCGCCACAGCGCCCTCTCGCGCCACGACCTGAACGCCCATAGGCCCGCTGATTTGCGACAGATGCATCCTATCCCCCCGATGTGTCCGGCGCAACCTTAGGCGTGGCTCTGGCCTGATGCCAGACCCAACACAGCACAATTGCCTATAAAAACCGGCAAAATTCGCCCCCCTTCACCGAGGGTCAAATACTCCACGGGGGGTCTGGGGGGTGTGAAACCCCCCAGCCGGGGCCGCCGCGCGCCCCTAGGCGGCAAACCGGCGCGGCGACAGGGCCGCCACCAGCGACGCTTCCACCGCAGGCACGGCACCCGTGATCAAATCCGCCACCAACTGGCTTGCCGCGGCCGAGGTTTGGAACCCGTAGCCGCCCTGACCCGCCAGCCAGACAAAATCCGCCTCGCCCGCATCCCGCCCGATCACCAGCGAGCGGTCCGGCGAGAAGGTGCGCAATCCTGCCCATGACGTGATCAACCGCGTCACGGGTTCTGTCACCATCTCTTCATAGCGTGCCAAGCCTTCGGCCAGCACCATGTCATCGGGCCAAGCGTCATGCGGCGGCATCGGGTGTTCTTCGGCGGGGGAAACAATCAGCGCCCCGGCATCGGGCTTGGCATACCACGTCTCGCCACAGCCAAAGATCATCGGCCATTTAGACACATCATGCCCCCCCGGCGCAGGAATGCGCGCCATGGACCGGCGGTTGGGCTGAAAGCCCAAGGGGGTGACACCCGCCAGTTTGGCCACTTCGTCGACCCAAGCGCCAGCGGCGTTCACCAGCAACCGCGCGGTGATCTCTTGCCCGCCTGCGGTCACACGCCACCCCCCCGCGATCTTGGCAATCGCGGTGACCTGCGCGCCCAAACGGTACTCTGCCCCCTGAGCGCGTGCGGTCTTGGCAAAGCCTTGCAGCAACAGGTCGGTGTCAATATCCCACGCATGTTGGGCCCAAGCGGCCATGGCCACCTTGTCGGGGTTCAGGATCGGCACCATAGCCTGCGCTTGGGCAACAGAAATCCGCTCTACCCCCAAATCGCCCGCCTCATGGGCAAACTGGTCGGCCTGATCGGCGCGGCCCAGCACCAACAGCCCGCGCGGGCTTAACACCCCGTCCGCCGCGCGAAAGTAATCGCCCGAGGCCATCGACAGCCCCACCACCGGCGGCAATCCATAGCGCGGCTCGTACAGCGCTGCCGACCGCCCCGAAGCGTGATGCGCCAGCGCCTTTTCGGCCTCGACCAGCACGACCTTGCCATGTGCTGCCAACCGGGCTGAGGCGGAAACCCCCGCAATCCCGCCGCCAATGATCAGGAAATCCGCATCCATGAACGCCTCCATTTTGGCACAGGTTATCCATGGATTGCCCTAAGGTACAAGGCCACGGCGCGGGCGGCAGGGCGCGGGCTGGAAAGAAAAAAGGCCCGCATCGCTGCGGGCCTTTTTCCAAAACCAAGGCTGAGATTACGAGGCGCTTTCGACGCCTTTGACGAACCAATCCATCACGGCCAGATCGCCCAAGGCCATCACTTCGCCCTCTTTCACCTTCAAAGCGCCGTCTTGGTCATAGATCGGGCCGGTGAAGATGTCATAGCTGCCGTCCTTATAGCCCGCTTGCACGCCGTCGGCCAAAGCGGCCACATCGGCGGGCACGTCTTTGGAATAGGGCGCGATCATCACGGTGCCTTCTTTGAAGCCATCCCATGTGTCGATCGAGGCCCAAGTGCCGTCCAGCAGCGCCTTGGTCCGCTCGACGTAATAGGGGCCCCAGATGTCTTCGATGGCGGTCAGGTGGGCATTGGGGGCAAAGGCCGACATATCAGCGCCTTGGCCAAAGCCGTGCAGGCCCTTTTGTTCCAGAATCTGCAGCGGGCCGGGGCTGTCGGTGTGGGTTGTGACGATATCACAGCCCAGGTTGATCAGCGTTTCGGTGGCGGCGGCTTCTTTTGGCGGGTCAAACCAGCTGTCGATCAGAACCAGTTTCACAACGGCTGCCGGATTTTGCTTTTGTGCAGCCAAAGCGAAAGCGTTCACGCCCAGCACCACTTCCGGCACCTTGTACGAGCCCAGATAGCCCATCACGCCCGACTTTGACATCTTGCCCGCGATGGTGCCCAAAACGGCGCGGCCCTCGTGGAATTTCGAGTTATAGGTTGACACGTTGTCAGCCCGCTTGAAGCCGGTGCAATGTTCAAACTTCACATCGGGGAATTCGCCGGCGACTTGCACGGTCTGGTCCATGTAGCCGTAAGATGTCGTGAAGATCAGCTTGCAGCCCTGTTGGGCCAGATCGCGCAGAACCGGAATGGCGCTGGCGTCTTCGGCCACGTTCTCGACATAGATCGTTTCGACCTTGTCGCCCAGTTCAGCCTCAATCGCTTCACGGCCTTTGTTGTGCGCCCAAGTCCAGCCATAGTCGCCGATCGGGCCAAGGAAGATAAAGCCGACTTTGACTTTGTCCTCTGCCAAAGCGGGCGAGGCGAGGGTTGCAAGGGTTGCAGCGCCTGCGCCTTTAAACAGCGTGCGGCGGGAAATCATGGTCATCAGACTCTCCTGTTGTTTTGGTTAGGTGGAAGGAAGGAAGGGTTTGCCAAGGCAGGCTGGCGCATTTGCGCCCGCCGAGCCGCGGGACGAGATAAAGGATAGGGCAACCACAGTCATGGCATAGGGCATAGCCGCCCAGAACTGGCTGGGCAAGAACGAGAACCCCGAGGCTTTGGCATAAAGCTCTAGCGCCATCAGGATGCCGAAAAAATAGGCACCCGCCAAAAGCCGCCCCGTGCGCCATCCGGCAAAGACCACCAGCGCCAAGGCGATCCAGCCGCGGCCGGCGGTCATCTTTTCGGCCCACATCGGTGTGATGACCATGCTGAAATAGCACCCGCCAATCCCCGCCATCGCCCCGCCAAAGGCAATCGCCGCATAGCGCACCTTGATCACCGAATAGCCGATCGAGTGGGCCGACAGATCATTTTCCCCCACAGCGCGCAAAATCAGCCCCGCGCGGGTGGATTTTAAGAACCATGTCGTCAGCGGCACCATGATCAGCGCAAAATAGACGATGGGCGAATAGCCAAAGATCAGTTGCAGATATTCGTGCTTGGCGAGGGCATCAGGAAAGACGCTCAGAAACGGCACCACAATCCGCCCCGTAAACGACAATCCCATCAGCGAGGATATCCCCGTGCCAAAGATCGTCAGCGCCAATCCGGTCGCCACTTGGTTAGAGTTTAACTGCAACACCAGCACGCCAAACAGCAAACTCGCCAAAGCCCCGCCCGCCGCCGCCCCCAGAACGCCAAACCACGGGTTAAAGGTGTAAACCGTCACGGCAAAGCCGGAAATCGCCCCGACCAGCATCATCCCCTCAACCCCAAGGTTCAGCACGCCCGACTTTTCCACCACCAATTCACCCAAACCCGCCAGCAAGATCGGCGTCGCCAAGCCAACCACGGTGATGATCGCCGCAATGATGAAATCTATGCCCATCTCACACCCCCGCCGCTTTGGCCGAAGGGATCACGCGGATGCGGTAGCGCACCAGAATGTCACTCGCCAGAATGAAGAACAGCATCATCGCCTGAAAGATCCCGGCGGTAGAGTTGGGGATATGCACCGAGCTCTGCGCCATTTGCCCGCCGACATAGGTCACAGCCAGCACAATTCCCGCGATCAGGCAGCCAAAGGGGTTCAACCGCCCCAAAAACGCCACGATGATCGCGGTGAACCCGTAGCCTGAGGCAAAGCCAAGGTCGATCTTGTGCAATACGCCCAAGAATTCCAAGCCCCCCGCCAGCCCCGCCATTGCGCCGCCGATGATCATGGTGGCCCAAATGGTGCGCTTGCTGTCAAACCCGCCATGCCGCGCCGCCGTGGCGGATGACCCCACCACCCGCACCTGATAGCCAAATTCCGACCGTGCCATGATCACCCAAAAGACAAAGGGCAAGATCAGTGCCACCAAAACGCCCAGATGCACGGTTGACTCTGGCCAGACGGGCAAGGTCTGCGCATCGGCCAAGGGGGCCGTTGCGGGAAAGTTGCGCCCGTTGGGGTCTTTCCACGGCCCGCCCACCAGATAGCCCAGCACTTGGAACGACACATAGGTCAGCATCAAGCTGGAAAGGATCTCGTTCACATTATACTTGGTGCGCAACCACGCTGGCACCGCCGCCCAAAGCCCGCCGCCCACAACGCCGGCGGCGATCATCAACAGCACCACCAAGAACCCGCCGCTCTGGCCAAGGGCCATGCCCATTCCCGCGCTGCACAAAGCGCCGATGACATATTGCCCCTCGGCCCCGATGTTCCACACCTGCGCGCGGTTGCCCATCGACAGGCCCAAGGCGATGATAATCAAGGGGGCGGCTTTCAGCGCCACATCCTGCCATTTGTAACTGGCAAGCAGCGGTGACAGGAAGATGTCGACCACGGCCTTAAACCCTTTGATCCCCAACAGATCAAACACCACGATCCCGATCAGCATGGTTAAAATGACCGAGGCAATCGGCGTGGCCACCAGCATGGCAAGACTAGGCTCGCGGCGTTTTTCCAGCTTAAGACGCATGGGCGACCTCTCCATGAATGCCGCCCATCAATAGGCCGATCTCGTCAATCTTCGCCTCGGCCACGGCCATCGGACGCGATAGACGCCCGCCGTTGATCACGGCCAAGGTGTCACACAGCGACAAAAGCTCGTCCAAATCCTGACTGATCACCACAATCACCGACCCCGTCGCCGCCAGATCGACCAAGGCCTGATGGATCGCCGCCGCCGCCCCCGCATCCACGCCCCAAGTGGGTTGGCTGACGACCAGAACCTGCGGCTTTTGCAGGATTTCGCGGCCCATGATGTACTTTTGCAAATTCCCGCCCGACAGGCTTTCGGCCATGGCACTTGGGCCGGTGGCCTTGACCGAGAACGCCTCGATCACCTCGCCGGCATAGGTGCGCGCGGCCTTGGCGTCGATCAGACCGGCGCGCACCATGCCCAGACGGTCGCGGGCTGTCAGGACGGCATTGTCGGCAAGGGTAAAGATCGGCACCGCCGCATGGCCGTTGCGCTCTTCGGGAACCGAGGCCACGCCGTGCCCGCGCCGGGCGCGCGCTTGCAGATGACCCACGGCCACACCGTCGACCGTCACGCTGGCGGGGTCTGGGTTCGGGGCCTCGCCCGACAGGGCCAATAGCAGCGCGTTCTGCCCGTTGCCTGCAACGCCTGCCACGCCAAAAATCTCGCCGGCGCGGACCGTAAAGCTGATGTCACGCAACGCCGTGCCAAAGGGGCCATCGGCGGGCAGCGACAAGGCTTTCACGGCCAGTTTGGCCGCCCCGAACCTACGCCCCGCCGCCCGCGAGATATCTTTCAAACTGCCGCCGATCATCTTTTCGGCCATCGACCGGCTGGTTTCCACCGCCGGATCGCAGGTATCGACCAATTTCCCGCCGCGCAGGATCGTGGCCGTATCGCACAGCGCCTTAATCTCGTGCAATTTGTGGCTGATATACAAGATCGAACAGCCTTCCTGCGCCAATTTGCGCAGAACAGTGAACAACTGCTCCACCTCTTGCGGGGTGAGAACCGAGGTCGGCTCGTCCATAATCAACAGTTTGGGGTTTAGCAGCAAGGCGCGGACAATCTCGATCCGCTGGCGCTCACCCACCGACAGGGTCGACACAATCCGGTGCGGTTCCAGTTTCAGCCCGTATTGGCCCATCACCGCCAGAATCCGGCTTTCCAAATCGCGGGCGGGGATAGTCGCATCCATCCCAAGGGCGATGTTTTCCAGAACCGTCATCGCCTCGAACAAGGAAAAGTGCTGAAACACCATCCCGATGCCCAATTTGCGCGCCGCTTTAGGATTGGCCACGCTGATCCGCTGCCCATTCCAGCGAATCTCGCCCGCATCGGGCTGCATAATGCCGTAAATCATCTTGACCAGCGTGGATTTGCCCGCGCCATTTTCGCCCAACAGCGCGTGAATTTCACCGGGTTTGACCGAAAACCCCACGTTGTCATTGGCCAAAACCCCGGGGAAGCGCTTGGTAATGCCGGTCAATTCAAGTCGGGCAGGGCTGGCCATTCGCGCTCCGTTCTTCAGGGCAGACAGGATGAGTGATGCGGATTGGCTTGAACTTTGTATATGCCGCTGCAATTTGAAGCAGCTTCGCATTTCTGACATAAACCTGCAAAGCCGCCAAACCCTTCCCCCAAGTTCACCCGTCTGTGCGGATGATTTCTTAAGCAATCCTAGCCCGACTTCGCGCTTGGTCACAAGGGATTTGCACGCGCCTGCCCGCTCTTTGCCCAAACCTGCGGCTTTTGGCGGACCTTTGGGCGCATTTTCAGCCTTTGCCAGCCGCATCCATCCTGCCATGCTGCACCAAACCCAAAGCCCGAGGATTGCCATGACCCTAGACCACGAAGCCCTTCTGCGCCGCGCCATTGACGAATCCCGCAAAGCGCGTGCGGCGGGCAATCATCCCTTCGCCTGCATCCTTGTCGGCCCCGATGGCACCGTGCTGATGACCCAGCACAATGCCTATATGCCCGACCACGACATGACCGGCCATGCCGAGCGGGTGCTGATGACCCGTGCGTCGACCACCTTGCCCAAAGAGCTGTTGCAGGAATGCACCATCTACACCTCGGCCGAACCCTGTGCCATGTGCGCCGGCGCGATCTATTGGACGGGGCTCAAGCGCGTGGTGTTCGGGCTGACCGAAAAGGATTTAAAGGCCATCACCGGCGATCACCCCGAAAACCCCACGCTGGATTTGCCCTGCCACATCGTCTTTGCCGCAGGCCAGCGTCAGGTCGAGGTGATTGGCCCGATGCTGGAAGCCGAGGCCGCCGCCGTGCATGAGGGGGCTTGGGGCTAAGGTTTGGGGGGCGACACGGGCTGGCGCACCCCAAAGTTTAAGGTTGGTTAGACCGTTTTCGCGGGCTCTTGAGCGGTGCGCCCGAAGGTGGTTGTCATGGTTTTCAGCTTGCGGGCAATGTCATCGGTGATCGCACCCGCTTCATAGCGCCATGACCAATTCCCCTTGGCCCGACCCGGCACATTGGTGCGCGCCTCGGTGCCAAGGCCCAACAGATCTTGCAGCGGCACCACGACCGTGTCGGCAACCGACGCCATGGCCAAACGGATCATGGTCCAATGAATGTCTTGCTGTAGCACCGGGCCGGTATATTCCAACACCTGCTGTTGGTGCTTTTGGGTTAGGCTATTCCACCAGCCCACCACGGTGTCATTGTCATGCGTGCCGGTGTAGCAGACGAAATTGGGGACAAAGTTGATCGGCAGATAGGGGTTTTCAGCCCCTGTCGCGTCAAAGGCAAATTGCAAAACCTTCATGCCGGGAAAATCGAAGGCGTCGCGCAAGTCGGTCACTTCGGGGGTCAGCAGGCCCAAGTCCTCGGCCCAAACCGGCAAATGGCCCAATTCTTGGTCCAGCTTATGGAAAAAAGCCATGCCGGGGCTTTTGGCCCAAGTGCCGTTCACAGCGGTCTTTTCGCCATGCGGCACTTGCCAAAACGCCTCGAACCCGCGGAAATGGTCGATGCGGATGACATCGACATGTTGGGTCAACAGTTTGAACCGCTTGATCCACCATTCAAAGCCGGTGTTTTCCAGATGCGTCCAGTTATACACCGGATTGCCCCACAACTGGCCGGTTTCGCTGAAATAATCCGGCGGCACACCCGCCATCAGTTTGGGCTCCAGCGTATCGGGGAGCAGTTCAAAATTTGTCGGATTGGCCCAAACATCGACGCTGTCAAAGGCCACATAAAACGGAATATCGCCGACAATCTCGATGCCGCGTTCATGGGCATAGGCGCGCAGGGCGCCCCATTGCCGGAAAAAGGCAAACTGGACGAATTTGTAAAAATCCACCGCCTCGCCCCTTTGGGCGCTGGCATGTTTTAAGGCTGATGGATCGCGCTGGGCCAGATGCGGCGGCCATTGGTTCCAAGCCTTGTGCGAATGGCTGTCTTTGAGCGCCATAAACAAGGCGTAATCGTCCAGCCACTCGCCCTGTTCGGCGCAAAAGGTGTCATAGTCTGCGGCCAGTTTATCATTGGAGCGAAAGGCTTTTGCGGCAAGCGCAAGGGCTGCGAATTTGACCTCTTTGACCGCGTGCAGGTCTTGGGCGATGGATACCGTCGTGCCCGGCGGGGTGACCGATATATCCACGCCTTCGGCAATCAAATCTTCAATGCTGATCAGCAAAGGATTGCCTGCATTGGCCGAATAAGACGCATAGGGCGACCCATCCTCTGCCGTCGGGCCCAAGGGCAGCACTTGCCAGATTTGCTGATGCGTTTGGCTCAGAAAATCCAAGAAATCCCGCGCGGCAGAGCCAAGATCGCCAATGCCCCAATTGCCCGGAAAAGAGGTGGGATGCACCAAAACCCCACTGCGACGTGCAACTTTTGATCTCATACGCGCTCCTAAAAAGAATTGGGTGTGACAATTTTTCAAAATGCCACAGAGGTGTTGGGTTTGGGACGATCGGTCAGCCCCGATTCCAGAATTCGCCGCACTCTTACTTAAAGGCCAATACACCTTGGCCCAGCGGTCCGATTTTGACAAGCCAATCCTTGCCCTGAAAGCCTGAAAATAGGGTCAAACACGGCGGGATGCGCGGGGGTTAATACTCCGGCGCAAAGCCGATTGAGGGGTCAATATGCCCGCTGCGCCCGTCAATCAGCAATTCCCCCACCCGCGCAGGGGTGCGGGCGATGACTTTCCCGCGCCGGATCACGGCGAGTTTCACCGATTTCAGCCGCAACGCCTCGGCCGGATCGCGGGCTTGCAGAACAACCAGATCGGCGTTGCAGCCTTTGTCCAAGCCATAGCCTTGCAAGCCCATCGTGCGGGCGGAATGGGTGGTCAGCGCCTGAAAGATCGCCGATTTCTCTTCTAGACTGCCCATTTGCGCGACATGAATCGCCATATGCCCGACCTCTAGCATATCGCCAGAGCCCATGGCGTACCACGGGTCCATCACACAATCATGGCCGAACGACACGTTCAGCCCCGCCGCCATCAGCTCGCGCACGCGCGTCATGCCACGGCGTTTGGGGTAGGTGTCGTGGCGGCCTTGCAGCATGATGTTGATCAAGGGGTTGGGGATAACGTTCATCTGCGCTTCGACCATCAGCGGGATCAGCTTTGAGACATAGTAGCTGTCCATCGAATGCATCGAGGTCAGATGTGACCCCGTCACCCGCCCTTGCAACCCAAAGCGCACCGTTTGCGCCGCCAAGGTTTCCACATGGCGTGACAGCGGATCGTCGCTTTCGTCGCAGTGCATATCGACAGGCAGGCCCCGATCAGCCGCCAGCCGACACAGCGCTTCGACCGAGGCGCGGCCCTCGTCCATCGTGCGTTCAAAATGCGGGATCCCGCCGACGATATCGGCCCCCATATCCAAAGCCCGCGTCAGTGCCGCGACACCGTCTTTGGCGCGGTAATAGCCGTCTTGGGGGAAGGCCACGATTTGCAGATCAAGATAGGGTGCCACGCGGCGCTTGACCTCTAGCATCGCTTCCACGGTCACAAGGCGGGGGTCGGATGTGTCAACATGGGTGCGGATGGCCAAAAGCCCCTGCGTCACCGCCAGATCGCAGTAGCGCAGCGCACGCTCTACCAGCGCGTCGACGGTCAGGGTGGGCCGCAACTCGCCCCACAAGGCGATGCCTTCCAACAAGGTGCCAGATCGGTTCATACGCGGCAGGCCCAGTGACAGGGTGGCGTCCATATGAAAATGCGGGTCGATGAAAGGCGGGGTGACCAAGCGGCCGGTGGCGTCGATTTCCTCGCGGGCCACGGCTGCGATGTTCGCGGCGACCTCGGCGATTTTGCCGTCAAGAATGGCGATGTCTTGGCCCTTGCTTCCATCGGGCAGGTTGGCTTGGCGCAGGATCAGGTCGAACATAAGGCCTCTTTGGGTTGGGCGCGTTGCGTCGTTTGCAGCAAGAAGTCGGTCGCAACCCCTAAGGCTATGGCTTGGGGATGCTTGCCCAAGGCAGGTTGGCCGATGGGGCAGGTGATCTTGGCGATGTCATAGGGGCTATGGCCCAGCTCTGCCAGCCGCTTTTGAAACCGCGCCCATTTGGTGGCGCTGCCGATCAGGCCACATCGCAAAAAGCCATGAAGAAGGGCGCGGTGGCAGAGGTCTAGGTCTAAAAGGTGGGAAAAGGTCAATATCAGATGTTCAGCATGTTGCGGGGCAAGGCTGAAGGCTTGGGGCATATGGGGGGCGGGCAGGGCGGTTATTCCCGTGGGTACAACGGCGGGGAAGCGGTCGTTGGATATATCAACCCATGTGATCGACAGGTCGGGCAAGGGGGCCATCACGGCGGCAATCGCCCGCCCGACATGGCCTGCCCCCCACAGCCATAGGTGGCGTTTGGGGGCCAAGACGGGTTCAATCAACCAGCCTTGCAGCAATTGCGGGCTAAGCAGCGCCCCTTGGCCGCGCGCTTGGGCCAGCAGGCGTTGCACCGACAGCGGCATGGGCGATCCGTCGACGCTGCGCGCGACGATGGGGCCTTGGGGCAGGGTGGAAGCGGTGAAAACCTCGGTCACCAAGGTCACTGCCCCGCCGCAGCATTGGCCCAAGGCGGGGCCTAGGGGGATGCGCTCGATCCTACAAGCTTGGGTTTGGGCGCGGGCGGCCAGCGTTGCTTGATGCTCTAACGCGCCGCCGCCGATGGTTCCGGATTGGCCCTGCGCCCAGACCAGCATCGCGGTGCCGGTTTCGCGGGGAGACGAGCCGTCATGGGCCGCGATCACCACCCGCGCGACCCTGCCATGGGCCTGCACTGCCGCTGTCAGGGCGGGCAGGTCAAACATCCTGCCCCCGCTGCACGGCCATCAGAACCCGCTCTGCCGTGGCGGGGGCGTTCAGGGCCGGATAGGCGGGGCCGCAGGCCGAAACGGCATGGGAGAGGGCCATAAAGGCCGAAATCCCAAGGTTAAACGGCGGCTCGCCCACAGCTTTGGATTTGCCCACGGTGTCTTCGGCATTGGGGACCGTCCACAGATCGACGTTGAACACTTCAGGCCGGTCAGAGACGGCGGGGATTTTGTAGGTGCTGGGGGCGTGGGTGGTCAGATGGCCTTTGGCGTTCCAGACCAGCTCTTCGGTGGTCAGCCAGCCAGCGCCTTGCACATAGGCCCCTTCGATTTGCCCGATATCCAGCACGGGGTTCAAAGAGGTGCCGGTGTCATGCAAGATATCGCAGCGCAGGATGCGGTTTTCGCCGGTCAGCGTATCAATCACCACTTCGGTGACCGAAGCGCCATAGGCGAAGTACAAAAACGGGCGGCCTTGGCCCTTGACCCTGTCCCAGTTGATCTTGGGGGTGGCGTAAAACCCAGTCGACGACAGCGACACCCGCGCCTGATAGGCCCAAGCGACCACGCGGGCAAAATCGTAGACCTCAGCCCCCACGCGCACTTGGCCTTGGGTGAAGCGCACGGTGTCGGGGGCGACTGCGTGCTTGTCAGCGATAAAGGCGGCCAGTCTGTCGCGGATGGTCAGGGCGGCATTCTCTGCCGCTTTGCCGTTCAAATCCGACCCCGACGAGGCCGCCGTGGCCGAGGTGTTGGGCACCTTGCCCGTATCTGCGGCCGTGATCTTCACCTGCCCTGCGGTCAGCCCAAAGACCTGCGCCGTGACTTGGGCGACCTTTTGGTTCAAGCCTTGGCCCATTTCGGTGCCGCCGTGGTTCACACTGACCGAGCCGTCTTGATAGACATGCACCAAGGCGCCCGCCTGGTTCAGAAAGGTCAGGGTAAACGAAATGCCAAATTTCACCGGCGTCAGCGCGATGCCCTTTTTCAGGATCGGGCTTTTGGCGTTGAACTCTGCCACGGCCTGACGCCGCGCGGTGTAGTCTGATGTTTCGATCAAACGGTCCAGAATTTGGTCGGTGATCGAATCCTCAACCGCCATGCCGTAGGGCGTGGTTTGGGCGGGGCTTCCCATCGGCGCATAAAGGTTGCGCCGCATGACCGTGACAGGATCAAGGCCCAACTGGTGCGCCAGATGGTCGATCACCCGTTCGATCCCGACAATCCCCTGCGGCCCGCCAAAGCCGCGATAGGCGGTGGCGGATTGGGTGTTTGTCTTAAGCCTATGGCTTTCGATGCGGATATTGGGGATGAAATAGCAATTGTCGGCATGCAGCATGGCGCGGTCGGCCACCGCGAGGGATAAATCCTGACTCCACCCGCAGCGGATCAGGTGGGTGAAATCGACAGCGATAAGTCTTCCGTTGGCATCGGCCCCCGCCTTATAGCGGATTTTCAGATCGTGGCGTTTGCCCGTGATGACCATATCATCATCGCGGTCATAGCGCAGCTTGCAGGGCTTGCCCGTGGCATGGGCCGCCACCGCACAGGCCACGGCCAGTGCGTTGCCTTGGCTTTCCTTGCCGCCAAAACCGCCGCCCATCCGGCGCATTTCCACCCGCACGGCTGACATGGGCAAATGCAGGGCATGGGCGACTTTGTGCTGAATTTCGGTCGGATGCTGGGTCGAGGCGATGATGTGCATCCCGTCTTCTTGCGGGATGGCGGCGGCGATCTGGCCTTCGAGATAAAAATGCTCTTGGCCGCCGACCTCGAATGCGCCTTCAACAACAACCGCGGCTTTGGACAGATCGGCGATGTCGCCACGGGCCCAGACAATGGGGCCTTGTTCAAAGCGCGAGTTTGCCGCCAGCGCCTGTTCTACCGTCAACAGGGCGGGCAGGGGGGCATAGGTGATCTTGGCCAAGCGGGCGGCTTTGCGGGCCTGAAGGTGGCTGTGGGCCACCACCAAAAACACCGGCTGGCCCGCGTAATGCACTTTGCCCACCGCCAGCAGCGGTTCGTCGTGCACGGTGGGCGAGACATCGGGCATGTCGGGCAGGTTTTGGGCGGAAAAGACGGCGACCACACCGGGGGCGGCAAGAACCTCGGTCAGGTCAAGGGCTGTGATCTCGGCATGCGCCTCGGTTGACAGGCCAAAGGCCAGATGCAGCGCGCCTTGGGGCAGGGGCACATCGTCGACATAGCGCGCTTGGCCGGTGACATGCAGGGGGGCGCTGTCATGGGGAAGGGAGGCTCCGATGGTCATGCGCGCACCTGTTGGACAAGGACGGGTTGGCCCGCAAGATCGTGGAAATAGCGCGTCAGCAGGTTTTTGGCGGTAACAAGTCGGTAGTCGGCTGAGGCGCGCATATCTGAGAGCGGTTGGAAATCATGGGCAAAAGCCGCGCTTGCGGCGGTTAGGGTTGCCAGATCCCAAGGCTGGCCGATCAGGGCGGCTTCGACATGGGCGGCGCGTTTGGGAATGCCCGCCATGCCGCCAAAGGCGATGCGGGCGGCGGTCACGCGGCCGTCTTGCACTGTGACGTTAAAACAGCCGCACAGGGCCGAGATGTCTTGGTCGAACCGCTTGGAGATTTTGTAGCAGCGCACCGCAGGGGCTTGGGCGGGAAAGGAAATGCCGGCCACGAACTCAGCCGCGCGGCGGTCTTGTTTGCGGTAGTCAAGGAAGAACGCTTCCAGCGGCATCGTGCGCATCTCGTCGCCCCGCCGCAGGTGCAGCGTGGCCCCCAAAGCGATCAGCGCGGGGGGGCCGTCGCCGATGGGCGAGCCATTGGCGATATTGCCGCCGATGGTGGCGGCGTTGCGCACTTGGGGTGAGCCGTAGCGTTGCAGCAGGGCGGCAAAGGACGGGTGCAGCGCCAGCATGGCTTTGCGCAGGGCTTCGATGGTGACCCCTGCGCCGATATGGACCAAGGGGCCTTGGAATTCGATCTGTTGCAGGTCTTGCACGCCGTTCAAAAACGCCACTTTGCCCAAGGGACGCATCTGTTTGGTGACCCAAAGGCCCACATCGGTGGCCCCGGCGATCAAGGTCGCCTCGGGGTTGGCGAGGTACCAATCGGCGAGCGCATCGCTGCTGTCAGGCCTAAAGACACTGTCGGTTCCCAAAACGGGGGGGCTGCTCGCCCCCCCGAACCCCCCCGCGCCAAGGGGGCCGTCTGCCCCCTTGGGATCCCCCGAGGATATTTGCGCACATATGAAAGGGGCATCTGTTTGCAGCCAGTCGGGGACGGGTTGGTCTTGGGCGGCTTGGGCGGCGCGGATGATCGGGGCGTAGCCGGTGCAGCGGCACAGGTTGCCGGCCAGCGTGGTGTCATGGTCGCGGTCGCCGTTCAGGTGGGCGGTGGCCATCGACATCACGAATCCCGGTGTGCAAAAGCCGCATTGGCTGCCGTGGTGGGCGACCATCGCGGTTTGCACGGGGTGGGGCTGGCCGTCGGGGCCTGTCAGCCCCTCGACCGTGCGGACGGCTTTGCCATGCAGTTGCGGCAGGAACAAGATGCAGGCGTTGAGCGCGCGGGGGCCTTGGGCATCTGTCACCATCACCGTGCAAGCCCCGCAATCGCCTTCGTTGCAGCCCTCTTTCGTGCCTTTCAGCCCTGCACTGTCGCGCAGGTAATCGAGCAGGGTATGGGTGGGGTTTGCCGTGGAGACGGCAACGGGGGCTCCGTTCAGTAAAAACGTCACCTGCGTCATGATCTGTCCTGCCGCGGTCTTTGGACTGGGCTTTACCCCCCGATGCGGCGGAAAGGGGCAAGCTTTGGCCATTTGAACGGGACAAGGGGGCGCATGTCCAGCCCTTCCTTTGGGATTTCGGTGAAAGCTCTTTCGCGGATTGGGTGAGAATGGGCAAAAGGCGGGCGTTTCCCTTCGCCGCGCCTTGCGCTAGGCTTGGGCTATGGCCCAACCCCGATTCATCCATCTGCGCGTGCATACCGAACACTCCCTTCTGGAAGGGGCGGTTCCGGTCAAGGCGTTGATCAAGCTGACCAAGGCATCCGAGATGCCTGCTGTGGCTGTGACCGACACCAACAACATGTTCGCCGCCCTTGAGTTTGCGGTTTCAGCCCTGGGCGAAGGGGTGCAGCCGATCATGGGCTGTCAGGTCTCGGTCGCTTACGAGACACCTGCTGCGGGCGAAAAGACCAAGCCTGGCGCGCCGCTGGTTTTGCTGGCGCAAAACGAGGCGGGGTATTTGAACCTGATGAAGCTGAACTCTTGCCTGTATATCGACAAGGGCGGGGCTTTGCCGCAGGTCACACTTGAAGAGGTGGAAGGATACAGCGCGGGGCTGATCTGCCTGACAGGCGGGTCAGACGGGCCTTTGGGGCGCAGCATTCTGGCAGGGCATTTGCCCAAAGCGCGGGCCTTGCTGCACAGGCTGGCTGCGGCCTATCCCGACCGGCTTTATGTCGAATTGCAGCGCCATCCGGGCGAAGGCGGAGCCTTGCCGGAAGGGGAGGCGGCGTCGGAAGCTGCCATGGTTGATCTGGCCTATGACCTTGGCCTGCCACTGGTCGCCACCAACGATGTCTATTTCCCCAAGGCCGAGATGTATCTGGCGCATGATGCCATGATCTGCATCGCCGAAGGGGCCTATGTCGACCAAAGCCAACCGCGCCGCCGTCTGACCGCCCAGCACTATTTCAAGACCGAGGCCGAGATGGCGACCCTGTTCGCCGATCTGCCCGAAGCCTTGGACAACACGGTCGAAATCGCCCGCCGCTGCGCCTTTGCCGCCTATAAGCGCAAGCCCATCCTGCCCAAATTCGCCGATGACGAGGTGCAAGA
>Ga0114958_10001148_pt1 | contig 21202 bp, 13 predicted proteins | sample C_130208_EF_Meta_FD_89577 | JGI IMG/M metagenome (GOLD analysis project Ga0114958, IMG submission 89577) | Freshwater microbial communities from Lake Croche, Canada to study carbon cycling - C_130208_EF_MetaG | ecosystem: Environmental > Aquatic > Freshwater > Lake | place: Lake Croche, Canada...
TATCCTAAAGCACCTTGTGCTATCATTGAATATCCAGTAACTCTATCTACAGGCACTTTTTTTAGTAATTGAGAAGTGTCATTTAATACAGATGTAAATTTACTACTTTTTTGTGCGCTGTTAAGCGCTGCTCTTGTTTCAGTAGCAATACCACCAAGTTCTCCAACTCCATGAGTAACTGCTGCTTGCAATAACATGTCCGATATCACGCTAGAAGTTTGAACTGCTGCTCCTTGAGTACTAAATGTCCAATCTTCTGGTCCATATTTAGAATCGTCTACTATCTTTTTATATTGTTTTTCATCAAATAAATCAGTAACACGTATCTTTGCGTCAGCATCGTATATCTCTCCTTTTGAATCAACTATATAATTAGTTCCATTATATTTAGTAGTCTTTCCAGACACGTAAGATATACCTCTATCATCAGGTCTTACTAATTGATTTTCTTCATGCAACATACGAATCCCTTCCGCCGTGCTTTCCATTCCAATAGTATCATATAAAGAAGCAGAAGCCTGAGCAACCCTATCTGTAATAGCATTCCAACCGCTTTTAACCATTTTAGTTGGAGTCTCCCAAGACCAAAAGTCAGTTCCTCCTTTTTTAGATTCTTCATATAGTCTAGCATTTTCTTTATCTCTATCTTTTAATTTTTGAGTTATTAAAGGATAATTTTTTTCAACATATTTTGCTATTCCGTTTTGATCGAATAATTGATTTTTTGTTATTTCTTTTTTATTTCTAGATCCAGATGCTATTTCTATATCTTGATTTAAATCTTGTTTAGTGAAGTCACGTCTTTGCATGTCTTCCATATACATATTAAGTAGTTTTTTCTTTGCTAATTCTTTAGCAAGACCTATATCATAACCACTTAAATTATTATTACCTTTACCTTCGTATAAACCTTGAGTTTGTTTTTGTAAGAAGTCAGTTTTATAATCTTTTTTATTTATATAACCATCAAAGTCTTGTGGATTAATACCAAGACCTTGAAGTTCTTTTACATTATAATTGTCTTGTACAAAAGTGTCTGGTTGTTCTTGATTAACTGATGAGTAATAAATATAAGGATGTTCAAGATCAGAATCTGTTTGTTGAATCTTTTCTTTTAATTTTAATATCTTAAATTTATTATCTTCTCCTAATTCTCCAGTTATAGGATTATCAGCAAAGTTTTCTGTAAATTTTTTAAGTTCTTCTTTAGAACCGTTTAATTTACCTTTTAAATTTATATCAATTCTTTGACCAGGTAGTTTTACTTTTCCTATGTCAGCATTATTATTTTTCTCTTTTGCTTGATTTTCTTTTAAGTCATATAAAGAATTATAATTGTCAATGTAATTATTAGGTTGCGCAGAAGGTGGAGGTACTATTCCTTTTTTCTGCATGACTTGATAATCATTTTCATTTGGTAATCTATATTTCTTTGTAGAAACCAAAGAACCATCTTCCAAATTCGATTCCGTATCTTTGTTTAGTGCTTGATTTTTCTTTGGCGCTACGTCCGCACTCTTCGCACCGCCTTTTGTCTTTTTTGCACCAGGATTTTTAATAAGAAAACTAGTTTTTTCAAATTGTGATTTACCTGATAAGTCTACTTGAGAACCGTCTGGTAGGATATATATTTCTTCCATGTTTTAATTTTAAATAGATTTCTGTGCTCTTTTAGCGTATGCTTGATCTGATTCATTTGCTTTTTTTGGATTTTTTTTAACCCAATCCATTAATCTAGCATCTTGTAATTTTCCTTGTAAAGCTTTTCTTTCTCCTGAATTTGCAGTATAATTTAAAGCTAGTTTAATTCTATCTGTTGCATTTTCAAGATTATAATTTTTCAATGCTTTGTAAGTTCCTTCTCCTTCTTTTGTATAAATATAACTGTCTCCGTATATGTTTTTAACCATGTCTTTTACAGTACCTTTTATTTTTCCTTTAGCAATAGCTTCTCCAATCGTAAGTCCAGTATCAAAATTTCCAGATTTATAAGGAGCATTAACATATTGTTTTTCAAGATCTTCTCTAGTTACAAACCTATCTGTTTTACCTGACAAATCGTTTAAAGTACTAACAACATTTGCTCTAGTTCTATAAGCTGCTTGACCAGTAGTTACGTTCTCGTCTTGTTTAGGTTGATAACCACTTATTAGATTATCGTAATATTCGTTTAAGTACGTTGGTTCTTGTTCTTCTTTTTGTGATTTATCTACGCCAGTATTTTCTTTTCCCTTAAGACCAATGTTTGCACTTGGTGCCCAATAAACTCTTTTACCATTAATATCAGAACTTTCAAGTTCTCTAGTCATTTTACCCCAAGCATGATCTGTTAGCATTTGAGTTAACGCCTCTGTTTGAGCAGTTGGATCTTTTATTGTTGCAAAATTTTTATCGTAAAATTCTGGACCTTTCTTTAATGTATAATTAATATAGGTTCTCAAAGTAGCAGGTTTACTACCAGCTGCAGATATTAATCCAGTAGCAGTTATTTCTGCTTTTTTCTGTATTTCTTTTTTTATAGCACCTTCTTGAAGCATTCTACCATTTCTTATTTGATATATATCTCCTTGACCTTTTGCATCTGAATTTCCTTTACTAAGCAAGTCATGAGTGTATGTTGTTTCAGATAAAAATCCAGGTATAATATCTTTACCTTTTTCATCAAAAACAATTTCTCTTGCTTGTTTTATAAATGTATCGTCACTTTCAACATTTAATAAAAAACCATTATTAGCGTCTTTGTCTGCGGTGTTAAATATTTTAGAATTTATAGGCATATTAAATACAGTTCCATCTGTTCTTTTTCCTGAAACATTTAATAAAACACTATCTCCATTTCTCTGTACATTTATTTTAGTATCAGTGTAATCTTTGTCCATGCCTCCTAAAACTTCTAAAACAGCGGTATTATCCATTATTTCTTTAGCGTCTTTTCCATTTACAACATTACCACCAATTTCACCTACTTTTGCTGCAGGAGTATTTAATCTCCAAGTAGCTACTTGACCTGCTAGAACTTTAGCAAATTGACCAGTATTGGTCATAAGAGCATCTGCGTCTCTAATTGACTGTAAATATTCTTGTCTTTTTGCAGGATTTGTTTCGTTTAATAATCTTATTCTGTTATCAGCAGCAGTTGTTATAGCTTCTTGGACTATACCATATATTTGATTATCTACTTCTGAATTAGTGTTTTCTTGTTTCACAGACCAATCAGATAATTTATCATTATAAGCTAGGTCTACTTCGTATTTTCTTTCTTGTAATCTTTTTAAAGTTAATTCTTGCTGTTGTTCTTCTTGACGTTTTCTATCTGCTCTTTGATTCATTCCTTGCACAAAAGCATTAGAAGCATTTATTATACCTGAAGAATAATCTTGACTTTTACTAAAGTCGACTATTGGAGGATTATCATAATATCCCATAATTATAGTTGTTTAAATTCTACATCAATTAAAGAATAATTTACCATATCATAACCGTCTTTGTGTTTTATAACTGCAATATCTGGAACCTCATCTGACAATACACCTTGCCAAACTCCATTACCAAACTTGTTGTCTATGTATTCAAAAGAATATATGTTTATTCCACTAGGTGATACATTTATTTTATTTATATTTTTCTTAAGTTTTTTGTCTGAAGCACCAATCGCTGCTCCAGCTATATTACCAATTGTTCCAATACCAGCTGATATTGCTCCCGCCTGAGCGGCTTGAGCACCGGCTTGATTAGTTTGAGCTTGTACTTGTTGTCCTGACAATCTATTTAATTTTGCAATATCTCTAGATTCTTGTTCGCCATACTGAAATTTAATACCTTCAGCACCTGCAGTTTGCATTCTTTGACCTTCTTGAAATTTAGCATTTTGAATTCTTTTTTGTTCTTCTAATTTAGCATTTTGAAGATCAGCGGCTCCTTGAGCTTTTAATTTCTCATTTTGAGCTTCTTGTTGTTCTATACTAGCAGAAACTCCTTTTTTACTTTGCAATGCAGCTTGCGCTAAAGCTGTTGCACCGCCAGCACTTGCTCCTGTAGCTCTTAATGTATCTAATGTATTAGCTAAAGATATATCAGCTTCTTCTGCTTGCATTTTAGCTGCTTGAGTTGCAACTCCTAAATTAGCATAAGGATTAGTCATATTTCCGCTAAGATCTTTAGCTATATCGCTAAGATCTCTAAAGTTTGCATAAGGATTTGGAATTGCTTGTCTGTTAGCTTCTAGATTTGCTATTTCCCAAGTTTTTCTATCCGCTTCATTCGCAAAACCTTGTGCTGCCATTTTAGACTGATGTGAAGCAACAAGAGTTCCACCAATTACCGCTGCTCCAACACATGCTGTTACTACTGCCATATTATTGTATTTTTTTTGAAATTTCGTACGAAGGATCTTCGTCTATTGTATAACCTAATCTTTTGTGCGCGTTTAATACACTTTTATTTTTACCAACGCTAAATATCATTTTAGCACCGGTACTTTTAGCAATAGACTCTAATGAATTTATCAATAATTCTAATGCTTCTTTTTTATTTTTGTTTCTATAGTTTTTATCAGATATTATCCACTCTAACCAAGCAATCGATGAATTTGTTAAATATAAAAAACCAGCAATAATAGGTTGTCCATCACTCTCAATTATTAAACCACCCATGCCGTTTAAAGGTAGTATTTCTTTAGGAGGATGTGTTTTCCATTCTTCCCATGATGACCACCAACTAACTAATGTTTCCCAGTCTGATTCTCTTAATTCTCTTACTTTTAATTCCATTTGATTTGATTTAATATGACGATTCTACATATTCTGCAGATACAGCATATAATTCTGCTTTTTGATTTAAGTTTGCATTTACAGTGGCATTGTCAGTTGTAAAAGTTGCTGTAGAATAAAAACCTTTAATACCTGATATAGATTGTCCCCATTCTACTTCTCCTCTTTGTACAGCGCTTATGTTTAAAATATTAGCAAAATATTTATTTTCTTTCTTTTTAAATTTATTTTGAAACAATTGATCTTCTAAACCAGATAAAGTAGAAGGAAAGAAATATTGTTGTACAACGGCAGAATTATCTGTTTCTGTGTAAAAACTAGTTAAACCCCAGTTCTGTGTTCCTTCATAATTTATTGTTAAAAATGATTTAGAAACAGAGACATTAGGATTAAATACAATGGTTACATTTGATTTATAAAAATTATTATAAAAAGTTGCTTTAGGAACAGAATTAATATAATGTTTCCAAAGTTTACCTTCATAAACAGTATAAAAATTGTTTCTTAAACTTATTCCAAAATTAGGTATATAACTAAAGAAACTTGTCCAACCATTAGATTCTTCATCAAAAGAAAGAGTTACATTTTCTCCTGATGTTGGTTGAATAGATAGTACATACTGTTTATTATGCATGTCCCACATTCCATAAACATATCCGTTTACTAAACTAGTATTTGATAATTGATCTCTAAAATAATCAAGCATTCCATAGGCAGATATTTCTGTTATGCCGTCTTGAGATAATCTTAAAACAACATTCTGATAATTATCTACAAAGTATTTTCTATATCCATATACTGCAAAACTCTCAGGATGTGAACCTATACCATAATTACCAGCATAGGATTGAATCTGACCTATTACAGCGGTTCCAGAAGTAGTTATTGGTTGACCGTCAGCAGAGTAAACAGCGTCTTTGTCTATCAATGCTCTACTAACTTTTAATTCTTGAAATATAATTAAATTAGTATCTTCTGCATATAGTTTTTGTATTGAACCCTGAGCAGGATCTACTGTTCTAGTAATATCATCCGCAACAGAGAATTGATTAGTATTATTAATCCCTGTTTTTGAATTAAATATTCCAGAGTATATTAATGTGCTTATTAGTTTTTCTCTATTAGGAGAATCATCTACTATATAAGCTTTAACACCAAAATCTACAGATGTATTATCATATCCACCTCTAATTCTTGATTCTTCTATATACCAATCTCTATCTGCTGTAGTTGCATAACGACTAGGTAACCAAGCATTATTTACTATTTTTCCAAAAGTTAATATTGTACTAGTAAGTACATTTGATCCAGTAATTACTTTTGATAATGTTAAAACAGTATTAGAACCACCAACAACTTTTAATATTATTGTATAAGTATATTCAATACCCGATATTGTATAGGTTAATATTTGTCCAATACCTACTGATATTGCATCTGCATTTGTTATAGTTATAGTATTTGTACCAATATTTGAATTAACCACTGGTAATGCCGTGTTAGGGGTAGGTGGTGAAGAACCAGGTTCTACATCACTAACAGCGACAATAGTAGCCATTTTCTTTAACCAAAATGAATTATAATATTTTATTTCTATAGTAGCTGACATATTTAATAATTACTTGTTTTTTAATATTATTACTAACAATTGTCAATAATAACCGTTCCACCTACTCCATAACTTAATGAGTTATCTCTTATGCATGTATAAGTTCCTCCATAAAATGTACTACCTACAAAGTTACCTGGAGTTAATATACCTCCTATAACTTCTCCTGCGCTAGATGTTAATGCTTGCCATCTAATACTAGTTGTAAGATTATCATTTGTTAATTTCCATTTTTTATTATTAGTACTAGGAGGTACTGGAGGTAAATAAAAATTAGGAGCAATATTACATGTTTGTGATCCAGACGTGAATGTAGTAGGAACACCTGTATATTGACTTTGTAAATCTATTGGTATAGTTCTTCCAGAAGGTAATACACTAATACTACCTGATAATTCTAATTGGTCTGCAGGATTAAAATCGGTTGGACCTTGATTTGCTGTAAAAGCAAAAGTACCATCAAAATTACTAGAAGAAAAAACAAGTTTATTTGAACCAGGAGGTGGAAAATAAAAACCACCACCAATAGCACTATAACCAAATATTTCTACATTAGTATTAGCAATGTCTATGGTTTCACCAGGTCCAAACATTCTCCAGAAGTTAAACTTTCCATGAATAAAATTACCATAATCAAATTCAGGACCAGGACCAGTTACAACACCGCTTGTCCATTCAGAACAAAAATTAGCACTTGCAGGTACGTTTATTATTATATTTCTTTCCGCATACAAAGAACCATTGCCTGGAGTACTTGTAGCAAAATTATAAGCGTCTGTGAGTCTAATAGTGGTATAAAAATCAACACCAACAGGTACTGTTATAGTGTTTAAGTTAATAACTCCTGTTACTGGGTCAATACTAAAATAAGTTGAAAATCCAGGAGTAATACTAGATATTGACCACTGCAATTGTTGTGTGTTAAATGCAGGATCTGATGCAATAGTAGGCGCTCCATTTATTCCAGTACAAGATATTATAGGTCCAACTATTAAGTCATTAATATAGAAAACTTCGACTGGACTCTGTAATATAGGATAACTTATCACTGGAATAGAATTATTTAAACTATTAACAGTTGTTAAAGTCGTATTACCATTAGTTGTATCTATTATATTAAATGTGAATATATAACTTTCTTTTGAAGTTGAGTTTATTAAAAATACAAATGGATTTTTAATTTTAATAGCAAATTTTCCAGATTCTAAAGTAGGTGGTAATATTGGCACTCTAATTAATTCAAAATCTTCACTTCTATTAGCACCTGTTAAATCAACAACAGTCATAGACATACTGTCTACGTTTATTGGTAATCCTAAACTATTTATAGGAGAAAAATATCCAGTTATATATGGAGAATTTTGATCTCCGTAATCTAAAGGACCAAGTATTCCACTAGATTCTTGAAATTCATTATGTTCAAATATTAAATTATCAAAACCTATAACTATATCACTGCCTGTCAATATATCCACATTTAAATCTGATATTAAACCAGAAGAAGACGTTTCCCAAAATATATCAAGTAAAGAAACAACTGGTGCTGTTTCATATATACTTAAAAAAGGATTCATAGTATGTTGAACAGTTGGAGGAGCAGCAGAAACAAGGTCGCTAGCTATAACACCTATTTTATTTACTGTAGATATTCTAGCAATAATTGGAGTTGTACTTAATTGATAAAAATTATTAGAAGCAGTTCCATTAATATTATCCGGATTATTTGTCACTAAAAAATTCAAATCTGCTGATGATGCAATAGTAGAAGCTACGTCTGCTTTTTTAGCTGGATAATATTGTTTATTACTAGTTATAATTGCTTCTAATAAGTTTTCTACTCTACCAAATAATTTAACACTACTTCTATATTGTTTTTGATCTGGACCAACTTCTGTTAAGTCTCTAGGTATTTTATTTATATTGTCATTTAGTAATACAGTATGAATTGTTTTATTTACTTCATTTGAAGGAAATAAAGTAGGATTAGTACCTCCTGTAGAAATAGTTTGAAACATTGGATAACCATTAAGAAATCCTGGTAAATAAACATTGTAGTACTCTTGTTGTTGTTGTCTTACAACTATTTTATATGAATACCAACCTGGTTGATTTAAATCATAAGCGTATTTAATATCTGGATTATTAGTACTATTATAATTATATATATCACTAATTTCTCCGTCACAAGTTAAAGGACCATCAACATCTATTATTTTAACATAATCTGTATACTTTCCTCTTAAATAATTCCCTAAAACAGGTATATTAGTTTGAGAAGTACCAGTTTGTAAAACATAATAGTATTGCGTACCGCCAACTATATATCCAGAAGATATTGCAAAACCATTTCCGGTTTGACCATTTACCCCTGAAACAATAGCATATAGACCAGGAGTTCCAGCACCTTCGTTTATAGAAGATACTATAGGAGAGTTAACAATCATTGCCAATGTATTACCTCTCCATTCTTTAACGTTTAAATTAGAACTTTGAATGTAATATGGCGAATACAAAGTTGATCCAACTAAACTAATCCCATCTGCTGTTTTTCCAATATCATTAGAAGATAATATAACTGTTGATTGTCTACCAAATTTATCAGATAAAACTATACCTGCTTGATAATTTCTATTTTGTTTTAATGTATGATTAGGATACTCTGCCCAACTAGTAAAAGAATCAGTCTTTTTGGTTACTGCTAAGTTATAATCTATAGCGGCAGGAGGAGTACTTTTATTTATAAAATTACCATATATAACTCTATTACCAACTATTTCTTGAGCTCTTGCTCTAACTGGAACTTTATCGTACACTCTAACTGTTTGAGATTCTGGTAGTGTTTTGTATGGTTTTTGTGATCTATAAATATAAGTATAATTATTTGTTGAAGTTGCTTGTAATTTTATTTCATTTACATTTACAGTTTCCAATACTTTTATAGTAAGAGCATCTGATTCTTTATATAGAATGTCTATGCTTTTTATCTTGTATGAATTTTCTATATTATTGCCAGTATCAGGTAATTCTACATGTAATTCTATATTGTTTATAAAATTTTCCATCCAAGATACTATAGTACTTCTATATGCCGCATCTTCATCTCCACTTAAGAAATAACCATTTTGATTTGGTATAAACATTATTTGAGTAAAAGGAGCCATTAAAGAATATTCTCCATCGTCAAATTTATATCTATAACTAAATCTTACATATTTGTCTTTTAAATAATTTGGATCTCCAGGCCAATTTTGTTCATCTGCTTTATTTGTCATTGATGTTCCGTAAAAGTGCAAAACAGATCCTGATGGAATTGTAGTTGTTACAGGAACAGAAACTATAACAGTATAAACCGCACCAATATTATTTAGTTCCGTTATCACAGCATAATTATTCAATGTCAATGCTGGAGTAGATAAATTAGTTATTAATTGCATACCAATATTTAGCAATGCAAAGTCGGTAGATGAAACTGTAAAAGATACAGATTGAATGGTAGGATTACTAGATGCACTTGTCGTTGTGATAGGTATATCTAAATAAACATTCATTGGTAATACAGGAGCGTATTTAGCTACAGATATTTGTACTTCATCTGTATAATAATTTGGGTTTGTAATAGCACTTGATATATTTATTTTTCTAGGTTGATTTCTATTATCAGTCCAGAATAATAAATTTTCTAAAACATTTGCTCCTAATATTTTATATTGTGGATTTGTAGCAAAATTTAAAAAAGGTCCAGAAACTAAAGTTTTTAATGGAGGACTTGAATTAAGATCGTAAACAGTAATACGCATGTCTGCTAATACAGGAGGAATTAACGTATTAAGTGTGTCAGTATAATCAGTCCAAAATTGAAATATTCTATTATTTTGATTGTCAGCAACTTGACCTATACAAATTAAATCATTATTACCAGTATCAGCAACAAGATCATTGCCAAGAACCGCTTCCAACGCTCCAACATCTTTATCCTCTGCTTTACCTACTGATATATTTAAAGCGTCTCTATATTCTCCATTAGGAATAAGTCTATCATCTAGATCTTTATTCATTTTGGATTGTAGAAAACTATTTTTTACTTCTGCCATATTTTTTAGTGTTTAATCCATTTGGATTGTCCTCTTAATACTTGAGTTATTTCTTCTAATTTAATATTAGACAATCTAATTTTAGTATTTCTTAATTTAGCGCTTTTTTCTTGTTTTAATCTTTGTACTAAATATTCAGGTTGATTTGATCTAGTAGAAATTATAGCATGTAATATATAAGCATACATTGCTTCTTCTGCTAACTTAGGTACTCTTGAATCTAAGTCATAAGCTAAACCATCTGATATATATTCTAATACTATTAATCTACCAATTAAATCACTACTAAAAGATATTTTACCTTCTCTGTCATTTATCGTAAAATAACCATTTATATTAGCGAACTGAGGATCTATTCCGTATCTTCTTCCGTACCAAGCATTTTGAACCCACATATCTCCATTATACCAATCACCAATAAAAGCGTTTGCATCAAATGTAATTGGTCCTAATTGATTTCTTTTCCATCTTTCTTCTGTTAAAGAACTTCCTTCAATATTATAACCAAAATTGTCTTGTATAGGCACACCTCCCGCATCTTGAATTGGATTTTCGTAAGGTGTTATAGTAAGATTATTTGTAGGGTAGATCGGATGTTTAACACCTTGATGATCTATCCATGAAATTTTAACATAATTAACATAGTCTTGTGGTAATACAATACTTAAACTATGTGGTATGTTTAATTCTATGGAATGAATACTTTTTAAAGTATCATAACTAAATTCTTGCATACTTCTTTTAGCATGAAATATAACGTCAGTTCTTTTAACAGAATTTATTAATTTTCCAGTACCAACATATCCAACCATAAAATTGTTAACAACATCATTTAAAGACATATAAGCATAACTACCATAATTTTCTTCAACTGTATTGCCATATGCCATTTCAGTAGGTGTAGTTCCATAATTACCACCGTCTAATATTTTTAACTGAACAACAATATATTCTCCATCAAGTGGAGCATTACCAATTGTAAATACTACTGAATTATTAATTATAGAATAATTAGACACAATTTCACTGAAACTACCTGGAAAACCAGTTAGACTTCTATATAATTTATAATTATTTAAAGCATAATCAATTGCATTTGGATCTTCACTACCAAATATTAAGTCTGTATTAAAAGTTGTTAAGAAAGATAGTGTTGTGCCATCTCCAATAAACCCTTGAGCACCTTCGTAGTATTGTCTATTTGTTTCGGTTATTAAACCATTATTTGGAATTGGCATGTGTTATTAACTTTTTGAGTTAGCGGTTTCAGTTTGTATTTGTTGAGCAGCTGCTTGTACAATCTGTGGATCTTTAATAATTACACCTGAATAAAGCAATATTTTAATTATAATATTAATTTGTTCAGTAGGATGTAAGTCAAAATTCTGAGAACCAGTTGGTGTTACTACTGGATCATATTGTGTTGGATTATATATATATTGATAATTAGGTGTTGTAGTTGTAAAACCCCATCTTGGATCGTAAGGTTTTCTTAAATAAGTACAGGATATTACATTATCACCGGTTATACTAATTGGATATATTTTTATATTGAAATCTTTATAAGTGTATACTGGCCAATATGTTGAAGGTTTTGTAATTGGTGATAAATTAAGTTCTAGCAATTCGTTTGGTTGAACGTATTGAACTTCTTTTTCATCTTTATATATAACAGTACCTAATTTGTATAATTCAGGTTGAGGTGTTAATGTAGGTATAGTTATATTAAATACTCCACCTGTATAAGTACATGGAGCAGATTCTTGAAATATGGCTATCTTTTCTTCTAAGTTTTTTACACGATCACTATATTCACTGTCATTTCCAGGAACTCGTAATTGTTGATTTAAATCTTCAAAATATTCATTAAAGATTTCAAGTTGAACTTGAGCAGCAGTTCTATTGAACTCATCTGGAGTCAAATAACCTCTTTGCTCTTTATTAAGAATTAATAAAACAGTTCTATAAACTGTATTAACATTTACTGCCATATCGTATATTTATTATAGTATTAAGGCGATAACTAAGAGCTACCGCCTATAAATACTAATATTACATGTTATTTTAATTTTTTCTCTATAGACTTGAAGACTAAAATACCTTCATCTGTCTTAAAGAATGCCGCCATTGCTGAGTATGGATTTTCGTCAAACGGAACTGTCATTAATTTTCTATCATTTTCACCCCATAAGAAAGTTCTTTGATCGTGTGATAATTTTATAATGTTTGCTTCTGTAGCTCTAATAGCTAAATTTCTAAGTTGAACATTATCATCATTCGCTAATTCTAAGAACAAACTAGGGTTTCTTCTAGCAAACAATAATAAATCTCTTTTTATCTCCTTAGAACTCATCTTATTGACTCTAGAACCAACTTCTACACGTACAATTGCTTCCGCATCGTCAATATCCATTTGTAAAGCAAGATTCATTGCGTCTATTTCTAGTTCTAGATAATCTAAATCATCTTCAGCATCAATTGTTGCATCAAATTCTGTATATTTAACTCCTAAACCAGGGTGATATAAAGATAATAATTTTTGTAAATTTTGTTTTTCTTTTGGAACATTTAAAATACCTTCTTCAAAAATAATATGTCCTAATGTTACCTGTCCTTTTTGTTGACTAACTAAAGGTGAATTTTGATTTGTTGCGTATCTTAATTCTTCTTGTTGACCTGTTTCTTTGTCAAACCATATAAGTGGATATCTACCGGTATGTTTACTTTGTAATGTATAAGTTATTGGTGAATGACTATCTGCTATTATATAGGTTCTGTCTTTTATATCCCAAATAGGTTTAGTAGGTTCTGCTTGAGTATATTTTTTTTCAATAACTACTTGAGTAGGTTCGTTAACTTCTATTTCATTAACCATATCAACGTCTTTCGTAGTAGTTTGTGATTTTGCACTTGTAGGTGCTGTTTGTTTTTTTATTGGTGTTGCCATAATATAATATAATTTAATAATTTATTTTAAAAGGTAATAATTACCCCCGTCAGTTCAACGAGGGTAATATCACCATATTTTTACACTGATGCAGTAAACAATACAAAATTGTTAGCAGCTTGTGTAACTAAACATCTTTCAGACAAGAAGTGTACTTGCATTGCATCAAGATCAGAAGTGTAAGCACCTCCAACAGATCCAGTGATCCAGTTTTTCATTCTTCTATCGTCAGCTTGGTTAGCTCTATAGCGAACGTGTAAGAAAGGTCTACGGATATTAGTACCTAATTGTTGATCGTATACAGTAGATGTTCCAGCAGGAATAAGGATACCATCAATAGATGTATTAGCCATACCACCACGAGTAGAAGCATCATTTAAGTATTTCCAGTCAGTTTTGTAGAAATCATAAGATCCACGACGGAAACCAGAGAAACCTAAGTTTAAAGCCATTTGCTCAGAGTTTTCAAATAAACCGTAAGCAACACCACCGGCAGCACCTGCTGATAAAGAAGCTAACATGTCGTCAAAGTCAAGAGAAGTAGCTCTATTTAAAAAGAACATGTTTTCTTCAATAGCTCCTTGAGTATCTAAGTTTTTCAAGATTGAATCAAAATCAGATAAACCTGCAGCAGCAGTAAAGTTATTTACAACATTACCTCTTTCTTTTACAGCAGAGAAAAGACCTTGTGTTCCTTTGATATTGTTAACACTTCCTAATGTAGAACCACCAGAAACTAACTCACCTTCAATTACAGACATTTCTAAGTAATCTTCAAAACGTAATCTTGTTTCAGATTCAGCTTTTAAATACCATAAGTATCCACCAGTTCCATCTTCAGTTGCAACTTCAACCCAACCAATTTGAGCGGTATCAGAACCAGAGATTTGGTATCTTTCTTTAATGATAATAGGTGAATTACTATATTGCGTGAAAGAAGGAACTACAGAGTTTAATGTAGCATCAGTTGTTCCTTTTTTAAACTCAGAACCGTATACAAAGATTTTAAGATCTGTTGCTCCAGTAAAATTAACAGTATTACCAGAACCTGTAGTTAAATCTAACTGAGTATAAGGTTTTACTGTAATAACCGCAGGGTTAGTAGCTCCACCAGCACTCGCGTTAGCAGGAGTAGCGGTTGAATCAGTAACGTAAACTTTAAGTTCTTTTCCTGTAGAAGGACTCATAACTACTAAAGTTTGTCCAATAGAAATAACGTTATTTACAAAATTAGCACCAGTACCACCAGTAACAAAAGTTAAAGTTGTTGCAGAAGCACATGATACATCTTTGTAAGCAATATGTAATCTGTTTTGTTCAGACCAAACTACCTGGTCAGAAGACATAGGCATTTCAGCACCTACCATACGTAAGAAACCAGAAAGAGTTCTGTTTCCATAACGCTCTACTTCTGCCTCGTAGATTTCTGGTAAATATTGTTGCGCGAAATCATTACCACTTCCATTTGTAAAGTTTAAGTAATTTGTTTCTAACGCTTGTTGTTTTTGAGACGGTTTAATTGAACCGAATTGTGGAGTCACATTTGACATAATTCTTTAATTTTAATTGTTAAATTTTTTTGTTTGTATTCTTAATTTAGAAGAATCAAAACCACTGATAGATTTAACTTTTAAACCATTAATAAAAACCTCTCCGCCTGTTTGACGAGGTTGGTTTTGACTAGGATTTCTAGAGTTATTAACTACTTCTTTAACTGCATCCGCTCTTCCTTGTTCATAGAAGTGTTGTGCAATCTTATCAGAATTCATAGCGGTATAAAGAGCTTTGTGATAATTTACAGAATCAGTAACGTTTCCATCTTTGTCAAGGAACTTCCCTACGAAATTGTTAATGTCTGATTGTTTTTCTGCAACTTGTTCGTTGTTTTGTACATTATATCTAAATCTTTTATCACCAACATTATATTCAAAACCTTTGAATTCGTTGTTAAATAAATTTTTAGTTTGTTGTTTAAACGTTTCATGTCGCGTTTTCTGCTCTTCTTCATTCTTCTTATATCTGTTGAAAAAGTCAAAAGCGTCTTGTTGTTCTTTAGATACGCCCGGTCTCAACTTGATCTCGTCGTAGTATTGATTTTTAATAGACTCTAATTCGTTTTTAGCTCTTACAACTTCTTCTTTAAAGGCAAGTTTCTTTTTTCTAATATCTCGCTCTTCATCTATATCCTCATCGTAAGCAAAATTATCTTCCATTAAAAATTGGATTTCTTCTGCGTCTAAATGAGGTTTAGTTCTTTTATAATATTCTTTTAATAATGTTTTTTCATCAACATTAGAATAGTCTGTATTTAATCTAACATAATCTTCTACTGTTCCACCTGTCTCTTCCATAAAACTAACTAGTTTTTCTATGTTTTCAGGTAATGGTTTTCCAGTATTAATTTGTTCTTGAACATGTTTTTCTACTTCTTGTTCAATTACATTAACTTCTTGTTTTATTTCTTCATTACTGATTTCTTCAATAACATTTTCAAAGGTCCCTTCGTTTCCTTGGACCACTCCTTGCAATTCCATTTTGGATTGTTCTGTGCGTAACACGCTTTCATTTGTGCTTTGTTCTTGAACGGCATCTTTTTCTGTATTTGGTATTACAATTTTTGTTATTTCTTGTTCTGTATTTGGTATAGATAAATCTACCTTTGTAACTTTATCCTCTTTAGATAAGTTTCTAGGTTTTTTTGCTTTTTGGATTTTAAATTCTCCTTCTTGTTTTACGATTTCTGACATAATATAATATAATTAAATAGTTATTTTTTTTACATACCTAAATCTTCTAAACCAGTAAACTGTGCTGATTCAAAACTTTGAGGTAATGCGTTTGTTTTTCTTTGTTGAACTAATTCAGATTGTTGTGTGGCTTGTATTCTTGTTCTCTCATCTTTTCTATCTTCTGCTAATTGTACATTTTGAATTTGAGTTTGAGATTTTAATTGTTCTAATTGCATATTGTATTGAAACTGTTGTTCTGCTAATTGTAGTTTTAATTGCATCTCAGTTTGTAATTTTTGCATTTCAAATTGAGATTTTGCTCTTTCTATATTTATAGTTTCTTGTGTTATTGCTTGTTGTTTTTGAACTTCAAATAATGCTGCTTTTTCTGCTGTCTGTTGATTTGCTTGAGCTTGCGCTTGAATATTTTGCATTTGAGCAGCTTGAGCGGCTTTTTGTTTTTTAGACTTTCTTAATTTAAGTAATTGATTAGCTAGTTTTAAATTCTTAACTTGTCTAATGTCTATAGCATCATCTAAATCTATAGTACCACTTTGTAATGATACTTGAATATTTTGTTCTAGCATTGCTTTTTCTTCTTCATCTGGTTCTAATTCTAAATATATACCAAAGTCGTAAAGATTTAAGTCTTTTATTTCTCTTAGAGTAGCAACATTATAAGTAGTAATACTTTGCTCTAATGATTTTGCTATTAGTGGATAATCTAAACAATCAGAGATTCTAAGAGCTATATTTTCACATACTCTAAGGGTCAAATAAAGACTAGCTTGTAATATATGTTTTGTAGCGGTATTTGACGCATTAGCAGCCATTTTTTGTAGACCAACTAAAGTATCTTTATCTACCATACTTCCGTCTCTCGCTTCATTTAACCCCGTCACGTCTCTTATCATTTGTAAATAATACTGATAAGTTTGTATTAATGAAGCAATTTTAGCTTGACCAGAAGATCCGTTTAATTCCTGTATTGGAATTTTACCCATATTTGGACTTCCGTCTTGTGTCAATGATCTACCAATAATACTACCAGTTTGAAAATACATGTTCAATGCCTCTGCTGGATTATAATTAGTGCCATTACCTAAATCAACCTCTGCTAAACCATCAACATCTACAAACACACCATCAGGCACCATTCTTGATAATACTTGTTGTAATTTCAAATGTGTTAACTGAATTATATCTGCAAATCCTGTGATTTTATTTACAGTAGAATCAATTCTACCTTTGTAAATTCTAGGAGCGCATATAACATAGTTCATTTCAACTTTAGTAGTATCAGCGAAAGGTCTTGACATGTTTTCAGACAATTTCCATTCTAACATATTGTTAGTACCAAGAATTTTAGCACCTGTGTATAATACTTCTATTGTTCTTGAAACTCTTTCAAAATTATCGTTTGGTGGAGGATTAAATTCGTCTGTTTTTTCAATAACTTTCTCAAGTCCATTCTCACCATACTTTATTTTAAATACCTGATTCATGTATGTTTTATATTCAAAATATAATACTTGAACTGTATTTTCATCATAATTACCCCAACCAGTAATATACTGTCTATTACCTGGCATTTGTTGTATCTTATATAATTCTTCTTCTGATAAATTAGGGAATTGCTTTTTTAATTCTGTAATAGTAACTGCTTTAACTTCTCCAACATAATATATATCTTCAAAATTTGGATCTTCTGTATACGAATAAACCAAGTAAGCAGGATCTACATATTCAGTTGTAATTCCTTCGCTAGTATTAAAATTTGTTTTAACGCAACCTATACCTAATACAGTTAAATCGTAGTTTATTCTTCTACGAATTAAATCCCATTTATTAGCGGCTAGTACGTTATTAATAGCTTCTTCTTCAGCAATCTCTATTGATTGTTTATAAGATAACTGCATGTGTAAGTCTAACTCTTCTTTAGTCTCAGGTAATTGGTCTTGAGGCAAAGGAGAAGCAGCAAAATCTTTTCCTATAATTTGACTAGCTTTATTAAGTAAGTCTTGAGAATACATGTCTCTAAGAATTGATTGAGCATAAGAAGTTCTTGCTTTTAAAGACTCAGGATCTTGAGCATAAGCTTTAATATCATAAGTCTTTTGTGACATACCATTAACAACTATATCTACAAATTTAGATATAATAGGTACAGGTTTCCAGTCTATATTAAGATAAGATAAATCACCATTAGTCGCTAATTCATCTTTGTATTTTTGTACTGATTGTTCTCCTCTGGCGTATAATCTTAATTGGTGAAAATTATTCCAATTAGTTAAGTATCTATTACCAGTAGTTCTGCCTTGATCAAACCACTCTTGTTCTATAGCGCGAGATACTTGCAATCCGTATTCTTCGGAAGCTTTTACCGCATCAGGTACTACCTGACTAGGAAACGCACTATTTGTATTTGTGTATATATTCATTTACTTATGTATTTTTGATAAAGAACCTGTATTATCGTATTTTTTAATTCCTAAATTATGAATCTGTCTAAAGACTGGAGCTGATGGAGTATACTTGTTTTTATTACATGCCATTATCGCTAAACCAGAACTAATAGAAGCATCGTATTTAGTTCTATCATTTATATTAAATCTTGCCCAATCATTTAGAGTTCTATTGAAGTACATGTCTCCATATCCTTCTTCTGTCATTCCAACATAATCTTCTATATAAGATTCTATTGCTGCGGCATGTGCTTGTTTTATATCTTCACTTGAGTTTGGTATTCCACCTATATCTCTTTCTGTTATAGATAATTTATTCCAAATTTTATCAGGTCTATTCATAGAGTAACCTCTATAACCTCTTCTTTTAAAATGAAATAATAATCTAGGTTTATTATTCTCAGCAAGTATAGGCATTCCATAGAATATACAAGCCATTAAAACTTCTTCAAAAAATATCTCAGCGGTTTGAGGTCTTGCGATGTACTCTAAAAAAAATTGATTTGCAGGAACTTCTTCCATAGAAAACTTAGTAAGTCCACTCAAAGCTCCATTAGATCCTTTGCCATCTACTGTTCCTGATATATCATAAGGGTCACATCCAAAAGCGCCACAGTGTTCGTTACCTGGATATTTAATCCCATTTTTAATTACAATGCGATTTTGCAAATGTAAGGGTGGAATCCACGAAACTAAAAATCTACCGTCTTTATTTGGATAGAATATAACTCTAGTATCCTGTACGCCGTTTTCCCATTGAAAACTTCCACGTGTTATTATACTTGTATTTCTTAAATCTTCATTATAATCTATCTGTTCGTATATTCTAGTTAGATTAAATAAAGATTGCTTTGTTTCATCTCTAAAAGCATGTTGTTCTGTTCTTGGAAACTGACGATAGTATTCATTTAAACCATCTTGGTCGGATTTTAAACCATCGACTTCGTTCTGCCAATGTTCTATAACTCCGTATTCAATCCAATTTCCATCTACACCTTTAATTGGTTTTTCTGGAGTATCGAATACAGGTAACCCATAAGTGTCAATGAATCCCTCGTAGGACCACTCCATAGGTATAAACAAACTATATAATCCTGAACTAGTTTGTCCATTACGGTTTCTTTTTGTGACATCAGAATTATGATAAAGAGTTTTAAAATTTTCTCCTCCTTTATCTAAAGCATTTGAAGTAGAACCCATCATACACTTACCGATAATTCTACTACCTAATCTAAGAGTTGTTTTTGTAACCCTCCAGTTATTTAATATATTATCAGGTCTTTCCCATTTACCACTTTCATCATGTACTAATAATTTTAGTTTTTCACCATCATAACTATTATCTCCAGTATTCTTCCAGTCAATAGTTGTATCAAGACCTTCCATGTCGATGGCAAAATCATTATTATCTAATTTTCTTCTTGTTAATTTAGAAGCAGGTATTCTATATGCTAATTCTGTTTTTGGTCTATCCATACCATCTTGGATAGGTTTAAAAAAGAAAGGATAATTAATTGATATTGGTACTACTTTATCTGTAAACATCTTTTTAGCATCTGCTCCAGATTTAGATAATATACCAAATCTTGAATCACTAGATATTGTTGCTAAATTAACTAATTCAGCAGATGACATAAATGAAAACCCAGAACGTCTATTTTTTAAATAACACATTCCGTAACACCTAGTATCTGCCTTACATGCTTCCCAAAAAATAAAGAATAATCTATTTGATTCTCTAAAATCAGGTGCTCCAATATCGATCTTACTCCATTGAAGATACATGTAATGTGTACCTGTTATATAAGTTGGTTTACCATTATTGTAAAAGAATAAACCCTCTTCTCTATATTTAAACTCATTATCTATGTAATCATACCAACGATCTTTAAAAATATCTGATTGTTTATTCCAATCAAATGTGCTTTTAATTTTACTTATTTCTTTTGGGAAATCCATTTGTTCCCAATATTGTTCTTCTTTTGTATTAGATCTTGAATAGGTATTTTCTTCTAGTGGTAATGCTATTTTTAAATTTTGGATTTCAAGTATTTCACCAATCTTTCCAGTCTTACTAATAACAACCACATCATGATCTTTATCATACCCATATTTCCATTTTTTAAGACGGTTGTTTTGTTTTATAATACTAGACTTTATATAATCTGGTACTATTTTGTATAGTGATTGCTCGTACATTACTTAGATCTCCCTTCTGCAAACCCTTTAAATACTTTTACTTCAACTTCTTTATCTACTTCAACTAATAATTTTTCTTCCTCTTCAATACGGGTTAGTATTTCAAAAGCATCGAAGATCGCTAGCTTTTTGGTTGCAGCAGCATTCTTTAATTTTTCAGGTTCAGGATCATCATCATTACCGGATAGTATAGGTGAACTTGCTACTTTTATCAATTCTTCTACAGCGCGTTTGCCTGCTTCTATAATAGCATGTTTAGCGTTTTTAGTATAACTATTAGCGATTTGCCCAAGAAGGGTTGTATTCTGTTTCGTCTCCTTTATATTCATATTTAATTACAATATCATTAGATTTCATACAATAAAGTCTTTGACCTTCTACTATAAAGTCAAA
>Ga0114958_10001151_pt1 | contig 21186 bp, 17 predicted proteins | sample C_130208_EF_Meta_FD_89577 | JGI IMG/M metagenome (GOLD analysis project Ga0114958, IMG submission 89577) | Freshwater microbial communities from Lake Croche, Canada to study carbon cycling - C_130208_EF_MetaG | ecosystem: Environmental > Aquatic > Freshwater > Lake | place: Lake Croche, Canada...
TCGCGTGCGTGACGGTTACGCCCGCAATTTCTTGATTCCCCAGAAAAAAGCTCGTCGTGCGACTGAAACGGCTTTAAAAGAGTTTGAAGCGCGCCGTGCTGAACTTGAAAAAATTCAAGCGGATAAGCTTGCGCTGTCGCAAGTTTTGGGCCAGCGCCTCGAAAACTTTTCGTTAAAAATTACCCAAAAGGCTGGCGTTGACGGTCGCTTGTTTGGTTCAGTGACAAACATGGATATCGCAAGCGCATTGGTTGCAGCCGGTTTTGCTGGGATTGAGAAAGCGCAAATTCGTTTGCCTGAAGGTCCATTGAAAGCCGTCGGCGAATTTCCTGTGCAAGTGGCGATTCACCCGGATGTTGTGAGCAGCATCTCTGTTGTGGTGGTTGGCGACGTAGTCTAAGTCTCTGCTCCTTCCTCTCGCAATACAAAAAGCCGGCTTAGGTCGGCTTTTTGTATTGAACGGTTTCAGGTGTAAGGTACTTTCAGCTACGGTGGCTCGTCATCTATCGAAAAACCTCATCCCAAACAGAGTGCTAGCGCGGTAAGCTGCAGGGCAACTCAACGCAAAATGCTTGACCTCAGCACACTCAGACATTTTCAAAAATTGTGACACACATACAAACTGATCCGCATGGTGGTGATAGTCGGTTTGATCAACGATCAGACGATCCACACGCAGGTGACGCTCAGTTCAGGCATGCGCTTGACGATTGGCTGCTGTTGCACGCCGGTGACGCAACTGGCGTTTCTTTTGTTGATTTAGCTGGACGTGCTTGTGTGGTTAAACGCTACAAGGCAAGGTGGTTTGCGCCACTCACTGCAGCAATGCAGTTCGTCAATGTGTATGCGTTGTCATGCCTTTGTTGGCTCTTGCTAGGCGAGCGGCCTTCGACACGGTTGCTATTGAAAAAAACACTGCAAGATGAAGCACAGCGTTTGACTCGCCTCAAAGAGGCAGGTAGCGCAGTGCCAAGTATTTGGTATCAAGCGCCTGATGTCCTGGTGTTAGAGTATGTGGGCCAAGACCTGCCTTATTTGATTCGCATTGCAGCCCCTGAGGGGCGCTTGAAGCTGATGACGACGGCAGCTCAACAGCTTGCACAGTTTCACCAAGCTGGCTTTGTGCATGGTGGCGCACAGTTGCGCAATCTGATGATGCAAGAGGATGGCACCGTCACGCGTATCGATTTTGAAGAAAATATTGGTCAAGCGCTCTCCATAGCACTCGCCCAGGCCTATGACGTATTTCAGATGTTGTCCTCAATGGCGGGTTTGCGCGGTCACGAATTTAGCCCGACCGAGCGTCAGGCGCTCTGTCATCAATTGCTTGCCGTCTATCTGAAGGCTAACCCCGATCCATTGGTGCGTAACGCTTTGACCATGATCGAAAAAAAATTCTCGGCGATCAAACAATATTTGGGCGGGTTGTTTAAGTGGCTTCCTGGTCGCGATATCCAAGGTTTTTTTTATGTAACAAACACCTTACGGTTATCATTGCATGATGAATAATTCTCCAGATCCACAACTCGAATACCTTCGCGTGCCGCCGCACTCAGTAGAGGCTGAGCAATCCGTACTAGGTGGGCTGTTGCTTGATAACGGTGCCTGGGAGCGCGTCACTGATGTGGTCAACGAAGATGATTTTTATCGCTTTGACCATCGTTTGATTTGGCATCATATTGCTCGACTGATTAATCTATCGCGTCCGGCCGATGTCGTCACGGTCAACGAGTCTTTGGCCAGTGTCAGTAAGTCTGAAGAGGTGGGTGGCTTAAGCTACCTCAATGCCCTGGCGCACAATACACCCTCGGCCGCCAATATTCGCCGCTACGCTGAAATTGTGCGCGAGCGCTCGATGCTACGAAAGCTCGTGACTGTGGCCGACGAAATTGCTGCAACAGCGTTTAATCCGCAGGGTAAAGAAGCGCGTCAGTTGCTGGATGAAGCTGAATCTAAAGTATTCAAGATCGCGCAAGAGGGTGCAAAAGCCTCGGCGGGGTTTCGTGAAATTCAGCCACTCTTGTCTGAAGTGGTCGATAAGATTGACGAGCTGTATCATCGCGAGGGCAACACGGATGTAACGGGGGTGCCCACTGGGTTTACCGATCTCGACAAAATGACGTCAGGGCTTCAGGGCGGAGACCTCGTGATTATTGCAGGTCGGCCTTCGATGGGTAAAACCTCTTTGGCCATGAACATCGCAGAGCATGTCGCGATTGAGCAAGGCCTGCCTGTCGCTGTGTTTTCGATGGAAATGGGTGCGGTTCAGTTAGCGATGCGTATGCTAGGTTCGGTCGGCATGCTTGACCAACACCGTATGCGTACAGGTAAGTTGCTGGCTGATGACTGGCCGCGCGTCACCCATGCAGTGCAGCGCATGCAAGATGCTCAACTGTACATTGACGAGACCCCAGCCCTGAGTTCGGTCGAGGTCAGGGCACGTGCGCGTCGACTGGCGCGCACGTGTAGCAAGCTTGGGCTGATCGTGATCGACTATTTGCAATTGATGGGCGCAAGCTCTGCAGGCGAAAACCGTGCAACAGAGATCTCAGAGATTAGTCGCTCGCTCAAAGCCCTTGCTAAAGAGCTTGACTGCCCTGTTATTGCACTGTCGCAGTTGAATCGCAGCCTCGAGCAACGCCCAAATCGTCGCCCTGTTATGAGCGATTTGCGTGAATCGGGTGCGATTGAACAAGACGCCGATTTGATTTTGTTTATCTATCGCGACGAAGTGTATAACCCTGATTCGCCCGACAAAGGTACCGCTGAAATTATCATTGGCAAACAGCGTAATGGCCCAATCGGTACGGTCAGATTAACCTTCCAGGGCTCTAGCACGCGGTTCTTGAATTTTGCCGGCGGTAGCAGCGGGGCCGCTTACTGAGGCTGTACGCCGTCGATGCCTGCAATGACTTGTGTCTGTTGTACCCATTGCTTGATCTTGACTGCGTCACCCACCCGAGTGCCTTTACCGTCTGCGTTCAGCAGCACGATCGCCATATCCCGATTATTAATGCGTGCCACCATCACCAGACATTGTCCCGCCTCGTTGATGTAACCAGTTTTAGAGACCTTGATATCCCACGTCGGGTTCATCACCAGCATATTGGTATTGCGAAACAACGTGGCATGTCCACTTGAACGCACTTCGTGCTGGTCGTCTGTGGTGTATTGCCGAATGGCAGGGCGTGAAGCTGACGCTTGTAAGAGTTTGACCAAGTCGCGCGGGCTCGAGACGTTCTCACTTGACAGCCCCGTGGGCTCGACAAACCGGCTTTGTGTCATACCAAGTTGTTTCGCCTTGCTGTTCATTGCGGCGACAAACGCCGTCATGCCGCCCGGATAATTTCTACCCAGTGCATTTGCCGCACGATTTTCTGAGGACATCAAGGCTAAGTGCATCATGTCGCCGCGCGAGAGCTTCGTGCCAACCGGTAAGCGCGAACGGCTGTGCTTGACCGTGTCAACATCGCTGTTGGTGACCTCAACAATGTCACTCATCGATTGATTCGCATCGACAATCACAATCGCCGTCATCAGTTTTGTGATCGAGGCAATTGGGCGCGCGGTCTCTTCATTGCGCGAAAATAAAATTGTGTTGCTGCTGAGATCTTGCACAAGCACAACGTTTGAGCGAACTGCGCTCATTGAACCGGCCGCCGCAACACTGGCTGCACCCGCCGCTGCGCTTGCCCGAGAGGCGCTTGAGCGTTTAACGTTTGACGATTTGAACTTACTTGTATTGGACTTTGTCGACGGCTTGTTGGCAGCGTCAGACACCGACCGACTGCCTTGAGGGGTGCCCGAGGGCGCGACAACTTTCTTTGTTGCCTTTGCGCCGCTTGTTTTTTTCTTTGTTTTGGTGCTGGCGACTGGTTTTTTGACACCGCTATCGCTCGAATCGGCAGTTGTTTGAGCGACAAGCGGCGTACCAGAAAGTGCCAAACTCAGGCTGACAAGTCCGCCAAGCCAGAATTTTCGATAAGGTAAATTAAACTTAAAAAACATTTAAGTGCCTTGCAAAGTATAAAAATCAAACAAATTATATACTTAGCTTTCATACTTAAACTAGTTTTCTATTAGTTTGACCTATATTTTTATTCAGCGACTTTTAAATCAGGGTTATCCCCTATTTTTCTGACGAAGCATCTTCAAGGCCGTCTCGAAAGCTGTGCGTAGTGAAGCAGGGTCTGCAATCCCTTGACCTGCAATATCAAAGGCGGTGCCGTGGTCAACACTCGTGCGAACAAAGGGCAGACCAACGGTGATGTTGACCCCCTGATCGATACCCAGATATTTGATCGGGATTAAACCTTGGTCGTGGTATTGCGCCACGCAGATATCAAACTCTCCATTGCGTGCGCGCATAAAGAGTGTGTCTCCCGGCCAGGGGCCCGAGGCGTTGATTCCCTTGGCCTGAGCACGTGCAATCGCAGGTGCGATGACCTCAAGATCTTCTCGGCCAAACTTGCCGTGCTCACCCGCGTGCGGGTTCAAGCCGGCGACACCGATGCGTGGTGAGGCAATGCCCATTGCCTGGCAAGCTTGTTGTGCGAGTTCGATCGTGCGTAATTCAAGCGCTTGCGTCAGCGTGGGTGAGACCTCAGCGAGTGCGATATGGATGGTGGCCAGTATGACGCGCAGTTGATCATTGATCAGCATCATTGCAACGTAAGGCGTCTCAGAGCGTAGTGCGAGGATTTCAGTATGCCCAGGAAAATCCAGCCCAGCGGCATGCATGGCCTCTTTGTTCAGAGGCGCTGTGACGATCGCGCTGACTTTTCCAAGCATCGCATCATCAATCGCTAAGCAGAGCGCAGCGTAGGCCGCTTGACCTGCACGCGCGTCGATCCGCCCCATGGGTAAGTCGTCTGGTAGTGCTGGCTGGGTGGGCCGCACAAAGAGGCAGCCAGCCTTTTGAGCGTCAGTCGTCAGCGCGCTCACATCGTCAAGTTCGACAACGCTCAAGGGCGCGTGCAATGACACGCAGGCGCGTCGCAGAGCACCCGCGTCTCCGTACACCACACAGGGTGCGGGCAAGCCCGCAGTGTGAAGTTTGACGACGATTTCTGGGCCAATCCCCGCAGCATCTCCGAGTGTGAGCGCCAGAGGGGCTGCGCTCACCTAAAGAACCTCACCCGCATAGTCAGCCAAGCGCGAGCGCTCACCACGCTGCAAGGTGACGTGGCCTGAATGTGGCCAGCCCTTGAAGCGATCGACCACGAACGTCAGACCAGAGCTGCCTTCAGTCAGGTAAGGCGTGTCGATCTGCGCGATGTTGCCCAAACAAACAACCTTGGTGCCGGGGCCCGCCCGCGTAATGAGCGTTTTCATTTGTTTGGGCGTTAAGTTTTGTGCCTCGTCGATGATGAGGTATTTGTTTAAGAATGTACGCCCACGCATAAAATTCAAAGACTTCACTTTGATTTTTGAACGAATCAGCTCCATGGTGGCAGCGCGTCCCCACTCGTTGCCATGCGAATTGCTCGTTGAAGCACCGCCCTCGGTCTCGCCCATATTCAGAACATCAAGGTTGTCTTCGAGTGCGCCCATCCACGGCATCATCTTTTCTTCTTCGGTGCCCGGTAAAAAGCCGATGTCTTCGCCTACAGGTACCGTGACACGTGTCATGATGATTTCGGTGTAGCGCTTTGTCTCGAGCACTTGTGCGAGCCCGGCAGCCAGCGTCATCAGCGTTTTGCCGGTGCCTGCCTGACCAAGCAGCGACACAAAATCACATTCTGGATTCATGAGTAGGTTCATCGCAAAATTTTGTTCACGATTGCGAGAAGTGACGCCCCATACATTGTTTTTTCCGTGCGTGTAGTCGCGCAAGGTGGCCAACACGGCTGTTTTACCATTGACCTCGCGCACTTGTGCATACAAGGGCATCGGCCCTTCAAAAAATACGAACTGATTAATCATGAATTGGCTGCACAGCGGGCCGCTAATGCGATAGTAGGTGATGCCACCTTGCTGCCATGATTCAACGCCCTTGCCGTGTTTGGTCCAGAAGTTTTCTGGTAACTGCAGCACGCCCGTATAGAGCAGATCTGAGTCTTCAAGCACATGATCGTTAAAGTAGTCTTCTGCGGCCATCGCAAGCGCGCGTGCCTTTAGGCGCATATTGATGTCTTTCGAAACTAGCACCACCTCGCGTGTCGCGAATTGGTCTTGTAACGAACGGACCACGCTTAAGATTTGATTATCGGCCTTGCCCATCGGTAAGTCTGAGGGCAGGGTGCCAGACATCGCTGTAGTTTGAAAGTACAAGCGACCCGTGGCATCTTTGTGACCTAAGCCACTGAGTGGCAGGCCTTCATCGAGTTTAGTATTGTCTCCAACGAGCGTGTCGAGCGAACGGCTTACCTGCCGTGCATTGCGAGCCACTTCGGTCATACCTTTCTTTTGATGATCAAGCTCTTCGAGCGTCATCATGGGCAAAAAGACATCGTGCTCTTCAAATCTAAACAGAGAGCTGGGGTCATGCAATAAGACGTTCGTATCTAGCACGAATAGTTTGCTAATGCCGTTCTTTGAAGGCTTGCTGCCTGTACGTTTGGTGCTGCGCGAAGCGGCTGATGGTGTCTGCTTTTTGGACGTGGTCTTTGTTGTCGTGCCCGAAGTACGAGCCTGTATGTCGTGCACCGTTGCTGTGCTCGCAACCAGTTTTTGGGGGGCAGCGTTTGCGGCAGGGCGATCGATGATTCTGTGAGTAATAGGTTGCGAGTGACTCAGGCCTTCAAGTTCAGGCTGTATTTCTTCGGGTTCATGCGTTGGAGCTTTTGATTGGCGCGCCAGCGTGGTGAGATCCAAAATAGCAGCCGGGCGTGTAGGAAGCTTCGGTAAAGGCATAAAAGGTAGTCCCCAGAAAGGCGATTAAAAGAAACAATGAACAAGACACAGCAAAGAGCGATTGTTAAGTTAATGCGCGTGCAGCGTCGAGCACCTCTTGCGCGTGGCCCGGCACTTTCACGCCACGCCACACGCGGGCAAGTTTGCCCTGCGAATCGATTAAGAAGGTGCTACGTTCAATGCCACGCACCTGTTTGCCATACATATTTTTGAGTTTCATCACGGCATACAAGTTGCAGAGTGCCTCGTCAGGGTCAGCAATGAGTGGAAACGGCAGCTCAAGTTTTTTGCTAAAGTTTTCGTGAGACTTGAGCGAGTCGCGTGAGGCACCCACAATGGCGCAATTAGCCGCCATGAACGTGTCGTGCAGATCGCGAAAATTTTCGGTCTCTGTGGTGCAACCTGGCGTATTGTCTTTGGGATAAAAGTACAGTACGACTGCGCGCCCCAGACACTGTTGCAGCGTAATCTGGCCAATGGTGCTTTGTACTGTGAAGGTAGGGGCGGGTGCGCCGATTAAGTCTGAGGCTGTGGTTGTGCTTGTCGTCATATCACGCTTTTTTCTGGGCTTAAGGGTGTGAATGGTTAGATTAGTAAGATTGTTATGAAAGGTTTGGATTAAGAAGTTTCGGGAAGCAAGGCTGCAATCACTTGTCGACCCTCTGCCATCAGGATATTGAAGGTGCGAGCGGCTGCCTGCGTGGTCATGCTCTCAACGCCAATGCCGGCCTTTAACAAAGGCGCCACAATGTGGTGGGGAAGCATCAGCTGTTTGGATCCGGTGCCCACCAGTAACACTTCGGGTTTGTCGCCAAGCACCTGGGCCACGGCGCCATCGCCCGCATCAAGAAACGCCATGGGGTCTAGCGGCGCCAGTGTCAGCCTCGCGGCGGTCAGTAGCAGGTCAGAAGAGATATCGAGGGGACTTAAAGCCGGCCAGCGGGCGATTTCGCCCAGGGGCCCGAACGCTATCGCGTAGTTAAAGCGAACTTTATTGACTTCGACAAAACCGTTTCCGTAACCGGTTACGGTATTCATTGCCGAGTTGGTATCTGTATGAAGTTTCAATCAGTACTCCGGCAGGTTGATTAGACTATAGCGTAATCGCTCGCGGTTTGTGCGTGTTGCTGCGAGCGGTTTTAGAGACAAAATGATGAATTTTTTGTGACTTTTTAGCTCGATTTGCGAGACTAGACAGGTTGCGCTAGATTAGAGGGCTTTGCTGCGGCGCAAACTGACTCGTTGAGGTCTAATAGAGTTCAGAATTGCTTAGTTTTTATTGCGTCATGCCCAGCCACAACAAGGATCTACGATGAAGAGGTTTCCTCGAATTGAGCGCTTGCCGCCCTATGTTTTTAACATCACGGCTGAACTCAAAATGGCCGCGCGTCATCGCGGTGAAGACATTATCGACATGTCGATGGGAAACCCCGATGGTCCAACGCCGCCGCATATCGTAGAAAAATTAGTCGAAGCCGCCTCGCGCCCAACCACCCACGGGTATTCGGTTTCAAAGGGGATCCCCCGTTTGCGCAAAGCGATTACCGACTGGTACGCGCGACGTTTTCAGGTGCAGTTTGACCCTGACTCTGAAGCGATCGTCACGATCGGCTCAAAAGAGGGTCTGGCCCATTTGATGCTCGCTACGCTTGACGCGGGTGACACTGTTTTAGTGCCAAATCCAAGCTATCCCATTCATATTTATGGCGCGGTGATTGCCGGGGCGAACATTCGCTCGGTTTGTATGACGCCTGGTACGGATTTTTTTCAAGAACTCGAGCGGGCTGTACGCGAGTCGATACCCAAACCCAAGATGATGATTTTGGGCTTTCCAAGCAACCCGACTGCGCAGTGTGTTGACCTGTCGTTTTTTGAACGTGTCGTGGCGTTGGCCCGCGAGCACAACATCATTGTGGTGCACGATTTAGCCTATGCCGATATTTGCTTTGATGGATATCAGGCGCCATCAATCATGCAAGTGCCCGGCGCGCGCGAGGTCGCAGTCGAATTCTTCACCATGAGTAAAAGCTACAACATGGCAGGCTGGCGCGTGGGCTTCATGGTGGGTAACGCCGAGCTTGTCAATGCCTTGGCACGTATCAAAAGCTATCACGATTACGGCACGTTTACCCCAATTCAGGTGGCCTCAATTGCGGCACTGGATGGCCCGCAAGATTGCGTGACCGAGGTCGTACAGAAATATCAAAATCGTCGCGACGTGCTGGTGAAGGGCCTGCACGAGGCGGGTTGGATGGTTGAAAACCCTAAGGCATCAATGTATGTTTGGGCCCATATCCCTGAACCGTATCGGGCCAAGGGCTCGCTTGAGTTTGCCAAGCGGATTCTCGAAGAGGCTAAGGTTGCTGTGTCGCCCGGAATCGGCTTTGGTGACTATGGCGATGAGTATGTACGCTTTGCCCTGATCGAAAACGAGCAACGCACTCGCCAGGCCGTACGTGGTATCAAAGATATGTTTCGCAAGGACGGGTTGCTGTAATGGATTCAATCAAAGTTGGTTTGTTAGGTTTAGGTGTTGTGGGTGGCGGCACTTACAAAGTACTGGCGCGCAATGCACAAGAAATCGCTCGCCGAGCGGGGCGCAAGATTGAAGTGACTAGGGTTGCCGTGCGCGATGTCGCCAAAGCACGCAAGCTGTTGGGTGCCGACATAGCCGTCAGTACAGATCCTTACGCCGTGGTGCGCGACCCGTCGATTGATATTGTGGTTGAGTTGATCGGAGGCGATACTCTGTCGCTTGAATTAGTGCTTGAGGCCATTGCGCAAGGCAAACACGTCGTCACGGCCAATAAGGCCCTGCTTGCTAAACACGGTACTGAAATTTTTGCGGCTGCCTCGGCGCGCGGCGTGATGGTTGCTTTTGAAGCTGCGGTGGCCGGCGGTATCCCAATTATTAAAGCGATTCGCGAAGGCCTCACCGCAAACCGAATTGAATGGGTTGCAGGCATTATCAATGGCACAACCAATTTTATTTTGTCAGAGATGCGAGAGCGGGGTTTGCCCTTTGCAACTGTCTTAGCCGAGGCGCAAAAGCTCGGCTATGCCGAGGCTGACCCAACCTTCGATATTGAGGGCGTTGATGCCGCACATAAACTGACCTTGCTGGCTTCTTTAGCCTTTGGTATCCCAGTGCAGTTTGATAAAGCCTATATTGAAGGTATTTCTGAACTGGCTGCTGAAGACATCAAACTTGCCGAGCGTCTGGGCTATCGCATCAAGTTGTTAGGGATCACCAAGAGGCGACCTGAAGGCATCGAGTTACGTGTGCATCCAGCGCTTGTACCAGTAAAATCGCTGTTGGCAAATGTTGAGGGCGCCATGAATGCAGTGTTAGTGCGCGGTGACGCGGTCGGGCAAACGCTCTATTACGGTAAAGGCGCGGGCGAAGAGCCCACCGCCTCGGCGGTGGTGGCTGATTTAGTCGATGTGACGCGTCTGCATACAGCTGACCCAGAGCACCGTGTGCCGCATTTGGCGTTTCAACCCGACGCGATGGCCGACACACCTATTTTGTCGATTAACGATGTTGTCACCTCATACTATTTACGCTTGACAGTTGCCGATCAGCCGGGCGTGCTTGCTGATTTGGCGCGTGTCTTAGCAGAGGCCAACATTTCGATTGGTTCGATGATTCAGCAACCCGCCGAGCAAGGCGAAGACGCCGAACTGATTTTCTTAACGCATGAAGCGATCGAACGTAATGTGAACGCCGCGATTCTTAAAATTGAAGCGTTACCTTTTGTGCACTCGCGTGTCACACGTCTACGTATGGAAAGTCTCTCATGAAGTATGTCTCGACGCGTGGTGGCATGCAGTCCCAGGGCTTCTCGGATATTTTGCTTGAAGGGTTGGCGCCCGATGGTGGGCTCGCGATGCCCGAACGGATACCGCAGGTCACTGCCGCACAACTCGAGTCGTGGCGCAGCTTGCCCTATCACGCGCTTGCGGCTGAAGTCTTGTCCCTGTTTATTAGCGATATCGAGTCGGCTCAACTCAAAGCCCTGACGCAAGAGGCTTATCGCCCCGAAACCTTTCAAAGCGTTGAGATCATTCCGCTACGGCCTTTGTACGATGGCCTCTCGCTTTTAGGCTTGTCAGAAGGCCCGACGCTAGCTTTTAAAGACATGGCGATGCAGTTTTTAGGGCAGGTGTTTCCGCATGTGCTGCGCGCGCGCGGTGCCACCTTGAATATTTTGGGTGCGACGTCGGGTGATACTGGGTCGGCTGCCGAATACGCGATGCGCGGCAAAGACGCTGTTGCCGTATTTATGCTCTCGCCCTATGGTCGAATGAGTGCCTTTCAACGTGCACAGATGTATTCATTGCAAGATGCCAATATCCATAATATTGCGGTCAAAGGGGTCTTTGACGAGGCGCAAGACATCGTTAAAGCGCTCGCTGGCGACTTAGCGTTTAAAAACAAATACCATTTGGGTGCAGTCAATTCAATCAATTGGGCACGTATTGCTGCCCAAATTGTGTATTACTTTCACGGTTGGTTGCGTGCCACAACAGGCCCGGGTCAGCAAGTGTCTTTTGCCGTGCCGTCAGGTAATTTTGGCAATATCCTGTCTGGGCACATTGCACGCAGTATGGGCTTGCCGATCAGGCGCTTGGTGCTCGCGACCAACGAAAACAACGTCCTTGACGAATTCTTTCATACTGGCATCTATCGGCCGCGCTCTGCAGCGCAAACGTTTTTAACGTCAAGTCCTTCAATGGACATCTCACGCGCCTCAAACTTTGAGCGCTTTGTGTTTGATTTAGTCGGGCGTGACGCTCAGCGGGTTGCGGGGCTTTGGCAAGAGCTCGCGCACCAAGGCTCTTTTGATTTATCCTCTTATCTGCCACAATTTACCGAGCGTTATGGGTTTGTGTCGGGCAGCAGTTCACACCAAGATCGCTTGTCGACCATTCGGCACGTCATGGATCGCACCGGCATCTTGATTGATCCGCATACCGCCGATGGTGTGAAAGTGGCCGCACCTTTTGTTGAAAAGGGTATCCCCATGTTGGTCTTAGAAACAGCGTTGCCAGCAAAGTTTTCAGAGGTCATCCAAGAGGCGCTTGGTCGCCCTGCACCCGTGCCCCTTGGTCTTGAAAACCTCGAGACATTACCGCAAAAAGTGACGGTACTGCCGTGCGATGTGGACAGTGTGCGGGCTTATATCGCCGAGCACGCAGATCTATAGTGATCGCGCTGCTCACGCCGCTTCATTTTGTGGGGATCGCCGTTGGGGCAGCGCTTGGGGCATGGTTACGTTGGCTGCTCGGCTTGTGGTTAAATCGCCACGCCGATGCGATTCCCTGGGGTACTTTTACCGCCAATATGTTGGGGGGGTACCTGATTGGGCTGGTGGTCGGCGTCGTGGCCTCGCACCCAGAGTGGCCCCCTTTTTGGCGGCTGTTGATTGTCACTGGATTTTTAGGTGGGCTGACGACGTTTTCAACGTTTTCGGCTGAGACCGTTGCCTTTCTTGAAGAAGGGCGGCTCGCCATGGCGGCAACGTATTCGGCTGTCAGTCTTGCGGGTTCGCTTGCCCTAACGTTGCTGGGCCTGTACACCGCTCGCGCATTACAAAGCTAACTTTTCGCTTACCGCAAGCTCAAGCAGTGCGGTGCCGCCATGCTGCGCTTAGCGCAAGCTCCAAGAGCCACCTCGCTGTAATGTTTCGGTAAGCGTCTTGGCCGCTTGCTGGCCACTGCGTACTGCGCCTTCAAGTACGGCGGGGTAGCCAGTATCGGTCCAGTCACCAGCTAGGCTCAGTCGCGGCCACGGGCTTTGATTGCGTGGGCGCTGCAAGCCAGGTACCGCTGCAAACGTTGCGCGTTTTTCAACAATCAGGCGGTGTGAGCTCACGGCAGGCATCGACTGTTGTGCACCGCGACGCGAGGTTGGATGACGTTGCACCTGTTCGCGGATCTGCCTTGCGATATTGTCGACAAAGCTGACGCGCTCATGCTTTAAATAATCAGCGGCATCGCTGATGACCACCGATAATTGGTCGGGTGCTTGCGGGCGTTTAAAAAGCCACTGTCCAAAATGCCCTCGCGCTGGATCTTCGTCTAACAACAGAATGGCTTGCGGGGGTGACCAAGGTACCTCTAATTGCAACGTGAGCGTTGCAATTGAGCGATATTGAAAAGCGCCAAGTTGAGCCAGTAAGATGTCGCTTGCGTCACTGCGTTCTCTAGGCTTCAGAATACGCGCGCAGGCATAGGGTGGGGTGGCTAAGACACAGCCCTCGAAGGCTTCTCCATCAATCGTCACGACCGAGGGTGCGGGGCAAACCTCTCGCACAATATGGCGATAACGCATCGTGGCCGCATCAGCCGCTGCCTGAGGCCAAAGGGTGGTTAAGTCTACGCTTGGGATCAACAGATCAGAGTCGGCTCGCGGCGCGTCAAGGCTATCGCGCAAGACATTTAAAAATAACTGCGCGCAGGCTTGATCGCTTGACGTGTTCAAACTCGCTAGGCAAAGCGGGGCCCACAGCCGTCGACACAAAAGCGCTGATTGATGATGTTGCTCAAGCAGTTGGGCAACGCTCATCAGCGCAGGTGCTTGCCACCGCTTTTGTTTAAGCGAAGCCATCATCCGAATGGCTTGCCAGCGGTCTCGCCATGACAGGCCACGCGCGTTTAGCAATCCCCCCAAAGTGTGAAACGGGGCCCGCAGGTTTGCGGCTTTTAAACAAAAGTCTCCGTCTGCGCTTTCAAGGTGCAATGGGATTCGGTGTATCAACTCGCTTAAGGGGCGCCCTGGGTGCAAATGTTTAAGTAACGCCAGTGTTTGGGCGTAGGCGCCCAACAACAAGTGCTGACCGTTGTCGATTGGCCCCATCTTGACATCATCTACGCGCCGTGCGCGCCCGCCTGCAATGGGCGCCGCCTCAAAGACAGTCACAGTTGCCCCAGCTTCCTTCAAGGCAACGGCAGCCGCCAGGCCGGCCCAACCTGCGCCGACGACGGCGAGTTTCATGAGGCTCGGCTCGCTCGCTTAATTTGGCGAACGACGCTTGCGCCTTCGCCAATAAAGTTTTTCCAGGCCAGCCAAAGTTTGCGCACTGGTGTGAGCGAAATGCGCTGGTGTAAGACCTGCCACTGCTCGTGCTCAATTTCTGCGAGCAGCGCATAATAAATCGCCGCCATCATCAAACCGGGGCGCTGGGCGCGTTGATCTTGCTTCGGAAGAGCAGCAATCGCCTCAGCGTAGAGTGCACGTGCGCGTGCTGCTTCAAAGGCCATCAGCGCTGAGAATTTTTCAGAATAGTGGCTATTCAAAATATCTGAGGCACGAACGCCAAATTGTTGTAAATCGCTGAGGGGCAAGTAAATGCGCCCCCGACGTGCGTCGTCGCCGACATCGCGAATGATATTGGTGAGTTGAAAGGCCAGCCCCAATTTCGTCGCGTACTGTAGGGTTGAGGCCTCGGTATAGCCAAAGATGCCGGCTGAGAGCTCACCTACGACACCTGCTGCGTGCCAGCAATAGGTTTGCAGTGCGGGCCAGTCAAGGTAACGCGTCTGATCTAAATCCATCTCCATGCCATCGATCACTGCCAACAGGCGCGCGCGCGTGATGTCAAACGGAGTCAGACAGGGCAGCAGCGCTTTCATCACCAAGTGCTCGGCTTTGCCCTCATAAAGCGCGTCGACTTGGGTACGCCACCACGCAAGCTTAATGCGCGCCAATGAAGGGTCGCTGCACTCATCGACTACGTCATCAACTTCGCGGCAAAAGGCATAGAGTGCCGTGATTGCCTGGCGACGTGCCGGCGGTAAGAACAAAAACGCGTAATAAAAGCTTGAGCCGCTTTTGGCGGCTTTATCCTGACAATATTCTTGAGGCGTCATGCGGTCAGATCCGAAGTGCGCGTGTGAGCATGAGTACCCAATCTAACGCGCCAAGGGTTGGTCGATGTCGAAACACATCAAATTCAACATGTTCGATTTTTTCTAAGATACGCAGGCCACCCTGAATGATGAGCCTGAGTTCAAGCCCGATACGTCCGGGTAGCCGTCGGCCAAGTGGCTGGCCGAAGTGTAACAAGCCTCTGCATGCCGTAACCTGCTCTTGCATCAGGGCTTTCCAGGCTGCATTGACCTTGGCGTTTGCGATCTCTTCTTCGGTGACGCCAAAGCGCTGAAGCTCTTGCAGGGGCAGATAAATTCGGTCTTTTTGCCAGTCGATGGCAACGTCCTGTAAGAAGTTTAGCCGTTGCAAAGCTGTACAGATTGCATCGGACTGGGCTAGATTGTTTTGAGTGATTGCACCATAAAGGTGCAGCATCAGGCGGCCGACTGGATTGGCTGAACGCGCGCAATAATGATCAAGCTCCGCTTGATCGACGTAACGCTTTTGCACAATATCTTGTTCGAAGGCCGAGAGCAGGTTTTCAAAAGGCTCAACGGGCAACGCGTGCGCAACCATGGTGCGCCCGAGCGGCGTGAAGATTGCCTCGAGTACTGGTGCTAACGCGACCGAGCGCTGTGCGTCAGGCGTGCAGCAAACTTGCAGTGCTTGACGGTAAGCTTGTAAAGCACCAAGTCGTTCAGCGTCGCTCGCTTGACCTTCGTCAGCGATGTCGTCGGCGCTGCGAGCGAAACGATAGATGTCGAGTACGGCCTGACGCAGATGTCTTGGCAATAGAAATGAAGCAACCGGAAAATTCTCGTAATGATTGGCCGACATAAATTTTGGTTTGACCTATTGCTCGCCCTCAACGGCGGGGTGTTAAGCGCCATTCGCTACACGCCGTGTCATTAGGATCGCTTTTATCAAGTCATCCTTGATTTTTTGAGAGCTTGCACCCAGTATTTTGGTGTGAGCTCAACTTACGCTGCGGTAGACTAGCATTAAGAAGCGTTCGTGTGTGCGCGTTCGGAGATCAGGTTGAAAGATAATTGTGTATTAATCACGGGTGCCACGAAGGGCATCGGCTGGGCACTCACTCAGCGCTTAGCTGATTTGGGCTGTCACGTGGTTGGCATCGCACGCAATACAGCCGAAATTGATTTTCCTGGATACCTGTACGAATGCGATTTATCAGACGCAGGTCAAACGCAGGATGTTTTACAAGTCATCCGAGACAAGTTTCCGGTTGATGCGGTGGTCAACAACGTGGGTTCGGCGATTTCGCAGCCACTGGGCTCGGTTGAACTGTCTGCGTTGTATGAAACTTTTGACATGAATGTACGCACTGCAGTGCAGGTCACGCAAGCGTTTGTCGAGTCCATGAAAGTGCGACGTAGCGGGCGTATCATCAATTTGTGCAGTTTGTCAGTGCGTGGCGCGCGCGACGCCACGAGTTACGCGGCCGCTAAAAGTGCCATTATCGGTTGCACACGCACCTGGGCGTTGGATCTGGCCGAGTACGGTATTACCGTGAATGCGGTCGCCCCAGGCGCAATTGACACTGAGCTTTTCATGAATGCGTTGCCTGCTGCGGATGCCCCGACGGCTGCGGTCTCTTTGGTACCCATGGGGCGCTTGGGTACCGCCAGTGAGGTCGCGGCCTTAATCGCATTTTTATTGTCAGCCGAGGCCGGTTTCATCACTGGCCAAATTATCGGGATTGACGGTGGCGGCAGCCTGGGCAGTACTGCCACATAAGACGCAGCCAGGCCTCTTGCGTCGCGCAGGTCAAAGGGCTTAGCGTCTTGCACCCCACGGCCTTGTTAAACTAGCGCATGGCAAAAATTAAAACGATCTTCACGTGCACCGAGTGTGGCGGTATCAGTCCAAAATGGTTGGGTCAGTGCCCGCATTGCCACGCCTGGAACACGCTTGAAGAGTCGCGCGAGGCACCGAGCTCTGCTGGGCAGACTGAGCACCGTTATGCTCCGCTCACAGCATCGGCACCCTTGCGCAGCCTGTCAGACGTCGAGGCGCTCGAGTTGCCGCGCATCTCGACCGGTATCCCAGAATTTGATCGTGTCTTGGGGGGCGGTTTGGTGGCCGGAGCCGTTGTCTTAATTGGTGGAGATCCCGGCATCGGAAAATCAACCTTATTGCTTCAGGCGCTGGTGGCCATGTCGGGCCAGGCACGCGTGCTGTACGTCACCGGCGAAGAATCTGCCGAGCAAGTCGCGTTGCGTGCACGGCGTTTAGGGTTAACCGGTGGATCAGTCGATCTGTTTGCTGAAATTCGCCTTGAGGCCATTCAACACGCCTTGCTGGAACAAAAGCCGGCGGTCGCAGTGATCGATTCGATTCAAACGGTTTATTCAAGCGAGCTGAGCGCTGCACCTGGTTCGGTTTCGCAGGTCAAAGAGTGTGCGGCACAATTGACCCGACTGGCCAAGCAAGCGGGGATCCCAATTGTCATGATTGGCCACGTGACCAAAGATGGCAGCTTGGCCGGGCCCCGAGTACTTGAGCATATTGTTGACACCGTGCTGTACTTTGAGGGCGACACCCATTCGTCGTTTCGTTTGGTTCGTGCCTTTAAAAATCGCTTTGGCGCGGTCAATGAGTTGGGCGTCTTTGCCATGACTGACCGCGGTTTGCGAGGGGTATCTAATCCCTCTGCTCTGTTTTTGTCGCAGCACACGAACGAAGTCTCAGGCTCTTGCGTGATGGCTACCCAAGAGGGCACCCGGCCGCTCTTAGTTGAAATCCAAGCGTTGGTTGATACCGCGCATGTACCCAATCCGCGCCGCCTCTCTGTCGGGCTCGAAGGTAATCGCCTGGCGATGTTGTTGGCGGTGTTACATCGCCACGCTGGGGTGTCAACGTTTGATCAAGATGTCTTTGTCAATGCAGTAGGAGGTGTGCGAATTACCGAGCCAGCAGCGGATCTGGCGGTCTTGTTAGCGATCATTTCTTCGTTGCGCGACCGGCCATTGCCGAAGGGGCTTATCGCGTTTGGTGAAGTCGGTTTGGCCGGTGAAGTGCGGCCGGCGCCGCGTGGCCAAGAGCGTCTGCGCGAAGCCGCAAAACTTGGTTTTTCAGTGGCGATTATCCCTAAGGCGAACGCGCCGCGCCAGCCAATTGAAGGGTTAGACGTCTGGGCGGTTGATCGCTTGCAAGACGCGCTTGACCGATTACGTTAACCTTGAGCGCACCCATGAAAAATCTTAAGCTCGCCTGCAAACAAGCCTGGCGCGATGCGCGCGCAGGTGATTTACGCTTGCTGCTGTTAGCGGTTGTTGTGGCAGTCGGTGCCATCACGAGCGTCGGTTTTTTGGCTGATCGGGTCGGCAGGGCCCTTGAACGCGATGCTGCTCAAATGCTCGGTGCAGATTTAGTCTTTGAGGCGGATTCTGCCGTTCCCGAGCCATTTGTCGCCCAGGCTCAACAGCGGGGGCTGACCACTGCCTTGACGTGGCAGTTTCCGTCTATGGTCGGCTCGAGTACTGACCTTGTGTTGTCTTCTTTAAAAGCAGTTCAAGACAGCTATCCATTGCGCGGCAGTTTGCGCACTAGCACCGCTGTTGCAGGCCCGGATCAAGAGGCAAAAGTCGCCCCCGCGGTGGGCGAGGTGTGGGTCGATGCGCAAGTGTTAGGTCAGACCAGCCAGCAGATCGGTCAACAACTGAAGGTTGGTGATATCAGCCTGACGATTTCGCGCGTCATCACTTACGAGCCTGACCGCGGCCCACAGTTCGTCAACCTAGCCCCGCGTGTGATGTTACGCGCTGAAGATTTATCCAGAACCGGTTTAATCGCGCCCGGCAGTCGTGTGCGTTATTCGTTATTGGTGGCAGGCGACAGTGCGGCAGTGCAAGCCTACCGTACTTGGCTGACCGGTCAAATCAAACAAGGTCAAAAAATTCTGACGATCGAAGCGGGGCGACCCGAAATTCGTCGTTCGCTAGATCGAGCACAACAGTTTTTGGCGCTCGTGGCGATGTTGGCTGTGTTAATCGCCGCTGTTGCCGTTGCACTCGCAGCACGACGCTTCGGTCAGCGCCATCGGTCTAGCATTGCACTGATGCGTTGTTTGGGTGCGACGCAAGCTGCTGTGTCGCAGATTGTTGTGGGTGAGTTTGTCTTAGTGGGCGTGCTCGGTTCGTTTGCAGGAATACTCCTAGGCTGGTGCGCGCAGTTTTTGATGATCTCGGCATTGGGTGAATTGATTGGCGCTGACTTGCCTGCGGCGTCGTGGCTGCCTGCCTTGCAAGGACTGTTCGCCGGACTTTGGTTATTGCTTGCGTTTGCCTGGCCACCGCTGCAGGCTCTGCGCCATGTTGCCCCCTCGCAAATCTTTCGTGCATCTCCGTCTGGTATGTCAACGCCAAGCCTGTTTGGGTACGGGGTGGGTCTGGCAGGGTTTACCGGTTTGATGTGGTGGGTGGCGAAAGACATAAAGTTGGGTGCTGGCGTAGCACTGGGTTTTTTGGCTGCGGCGCTTTTTTTTGCAGGCGTCAGTGCGCTGGCCCTTCAAATGCTGGCTTTGTTACGCGGGCGTCTAAATACTTTTCCAATGCTACGTTTTGCGATTAGTGGTGTTGTGCGAAGACGTGCGGCGACCATTGCACAAACGAGTGCCTTGGCGATCGGGGTGATGGCACTTTTGTTGTTGACGATCGTGCGAACCGACTTACTAGAGGGCTGGCAACGAACCTTACCCCCAGATGCCCCCAATCGTTTTTTGATCAATGTGCAGCCTGACCAGGTTCAAGGTGTCAGGCAAGCCTTGCAGCAGGCCGGGATCGCGGGGATCGCACTGTCGCCGATGGTAAGAGGGCGGTTGTTATCTCGCAACGGGCTGGCCTTGAGCGCGAGTGATTATGATCAAGAGCGAGCCCAGCGCTTAATCGAACGAGAGTTCAATCTGTCTTATGCCGCTGAGCTACCTGAACCCGAGCAAATCATCGCGGGACGTGATCTGGTGGCGAAGGCCTATGAGGTTTCGCTTGAAACGGGTCTGGCTAAAACGCTGTCACTCCAGCTTGGCGATACCTTAGAGTTTGATGTGGCGGGTCAAGTGATCAAGGTCACCGTCACGAGCCTGCGCCGAGTCGACTGGGATTCAATGCGGGCAAACTTTTTCGCGATCATGACGCCTGCGGCCTTGAGCAACGCGCCGCAAACTTTCATGACGGCCTTTCATTTACGGGCTGACCAAGCGGGTCCGTTACAAAAGCTGATACAGAGGTTTCCTAATCTGACGGTCTTTGATGTTGGGGCGATTTTGGGGCAACTGCAGAGCATTTTGGATAAAGTCTCGGTGGCCGTACAGGGGCTGTTTGTTTTCTCATTGTTTGCGGGCGCGCTTGTCTTGGCCGCGGCCCTGTCCGCCACGCGCGATGAGCGGGTGCGTGAGGCGGCCCTGATGCGCGCACTCGGCGCCTCAAGACGACAGTTAGCGAATGCCCAGCGTATCGAGCTGCTGGCCGTGGGTGCACTTGCAGGCCTGTTAGCCGCTGGGGGCGCGACCTTGGCTGCCTGGGCGCTTTCGACCTGGCTCTTTGAGTTCAACATGCGTTTCACCCTTTGGCCATGGTTTCTAGGCGTGACGCTTTGTATGTTTGGTGCTTGGCTTGCGGGTGCACTGGCTTTGCGTGGTGTTTTGCAGACTCCTCCACTCAATATTTTGCGGCAGGCCTGAACATGGTGTCGCTGAGCGCGGACAGCCCGGCTTCTGGTACCTCTGGGGCAGCAGACATCATTTCGTCGGTGACGCTCGTGCAGGCGGGACGTACGATCCACCTGCGCTTGGATTCTTTGCTGCCCGAACCAGTTTTGCAACGGTTTGATCCCGCCTATCCACCCTCGCAGGCACAAGTCGTCGAGTCTGGGGGGCGTGCTGCAGCCTGGTTTGTGCAGCTTGCGCCATTTGAGGCGGTACTGAGGCACTTTAAACGGGGTGGGGTTATTGCACGCTTTGTGCATGATCGCTATCTATGGTTGGGGTTGGCGCGCACGCGGTCGTTTGCTGAATTCGACTTGTTACGCTTGATGTGGCAAGCGGGTTTACCGGTGCCGCGCCCGCTGGGGGCGGCGGTCTGGCGGGGTCGCTTGACGTATCGTGCGGCCTTACTCACCGTGCGTATTCAAAGCGCTCGGCCCCTGGCTTTGCGGGGCGAGCCTAAGGTGTGGTTTGAGGCGGGTCGCGCCGTGGCGCAGATGCACCAGTTCGACGTGTGGCACGCAGACTTAAATGTGTTTAATCTGTTGGTCGATGCGCAAGATAAAGTGTGGATCATTGATCTGGATCGCGGTTGCCGTAAAGCGCTCACAGAGGCACAGCGTGCCGAAAATATTTCGCGTCTGTTGCGTTCGGTCAGAAAAGCAGCGCCCGAGCTTGAAGCGACTTGTTGGCACGTGTTCAAACAAGGCTACCAGGCAAGGCTCAATGAAGA
>Ga0114958_10001152_pt1 | contig 21177 bp, 22 predicted proteins | sample C_130208_EF_Meta_FD_89577 | JGI IMG/M metagenome (GOLD analysis project Ga0114958, IMG submission 89577) | Freshwater microbial communities from Lake Croche, Canada to study carbon cycling - C_130208_EF_MetaG | ecosystem: Environmental > Aquatic > Freshwater > Lake | place: Lake Croche, Canada...
GGTCAGTGCGGCGGCGGCAACCGCGGCTGCAGCACGTCGCAGCATCGAGGGGCTGGCAGCCACCCGTCGCACCGCAGCCACCGCAGGAGGCGACGAAGGGGCGCGCATTCTCGGACCGATCCCCGCATGGGTGCCGCGGCGGGCCGGGCGCTGGCGGGAGAATCTGATCTTGCGCGCTGCGAGCCTTGAGCCGTATCTGCCGCTGATCCGTGGACGCGATCTCACCGTCGATGTGGACCCAGAGACCCTCCTGTAACGCTTGCTAGAATCTCGCCATGAGTGTTCGTCCGATCCTGCTCCTTGGTGACCCGCGGCTGCGCCTACCTGGGGCGCCCGTAGAGCAGTTCGGGAAGTTGCTGCACTCCCTCCTTGATGATTTGGCGCACACCATGCGCGCCGCACCAGGGGTCGGGCTTGCCGCACCGCAGCTTGGTGAACCAATGAACGTTGCCGTTGTGGAGGCGAGGGGGAAGACCTATGAGTTGGTGAACCCTCGCATCGTGCGCGATACGGGGGACCAGACCGATCTCGAGGGCTGCCTCTCGATCCCCGGATATGTCGCGGAGATCACGCGGAAAGAGCGCGTTTGGGTCGAAGCGCAAGATCGCACTGGCCGCCCGTACAAGTTCAGCGAACATGGGTTCTTGGCGCGCGCAGTGCAGCATGAGCTCGACCATCTCGCTGGAACCCTCTACATCGATTACCTCGACTCCATGGATCAGCTGATCGCCGTAGATGAAGATGATGATGAGGAGCAAGACGATTCACCTGAGGCCGCCGTCGTTGCGCGGCGCCGCAAGGCGTTGCGAGGGCATAGTCACAAGTAGTCGCCTGATCCTGTTTGGGAGTGGCGGATTCGCGGTCCCGTCGTTCCGTGCGGTCGCGTCGGATCCTCGCTTTGACATCGTCGCTGTCGTGACAGCGCCACCGCGTGCCGCGGGCCGAAGTCAAGCGCTCTCGCCGACCCCCGTGGACGCCTGGGCGAGCGGTGCCGGACTGAGGGTCGAGCGCGCCGCCACGGTGCGGGACCCAGCAGGAATTGAACGAATCAAGTCGTTGGGTGCCGAGGCGGCGCTCCTCGCCGATTTCGGACAGATCATTCCCAGCGCGCTGCTTGATCACTATTCGCGGGGCATCGTGAACCTGCACCCTTCCCTCCTTCCGCGACATCGCGGCGCAAGTCCTATCCCAGCAACGATCCTCGCTGGCGATCGCGAGACCGGAGTCACCACGATCGTGATGGATCAAGGGGTGGACACGGGGCCAATCATTTCGGTGCAGCACCTCCGTCCGCGCCCAGAGGTCACCGCTGCAGCGCTTGAGGCGGAGCTCGCCGAACTTGCCGCCGTTGGCGTTGCCGACACCCTGGCGACATGGCTGCAGGGGAGTGAGGTGGCATCGGCACAGGGAGCTGAGGGTGCGACGCAGACCAGACGCCTCGCGCGCGCCGATGGGCGTATTGGCGCTGGAATGAGCGCCGAGTTGGCGCTGCGTATGTGGCGGGCATATCAGCCATGGCCGGGCGTCTGGGTTGAGATCCCTGGCCTGGCAGATCGGCTCATCCTTTCCGCCCTCAGTTCAGTAGAGGGTGGCGCTCTGATCGCCCCAGGGGTGCTGGAGTTGCGCGACGGAGCGCTGCTCCTTGGCCTTGCGGGGGGGACTTTGCGCCTTGACCGCGTGACTCCAGCTGGTGGCAAGAGCATGTCGGGAGGGGAGTTTGCGCGAGGGCGTCAAGGGGAACTCGCCGCGCATGGGAGAATTGCAGAATGAAAGAGTCAGCGGCACCTGGGGGAGCGCAGCGGCCTCTCAGCCTCTCCGACCTCAACGTCAATCAACTCGCGGCACGGGTCAACGACCTCGGCGCTGAGTCGTATCGGGTGACGCAGATCCTCGATGGTGCGTGGCGGTCGGTTGCAACCTCATGGAGGGAGGTGACCACACTTGGTAAGCCGCTGCAAGAGCGCCTGACGAACGAGATCCGCTTCAGTGCCTTTGATGAGGTTGAGCGACAGGAGGCCGAAGATGGCGCCACCACAAAGCTTCTGCTGACCCTCTCCGACGGGGCGAAGGTCGAGGCGGTGCTGATGCGCTCTCCCGCAGATCCGCGCCGTGGTTCGGGGCCTCGCGCCACCGTCTGCGTCTCGAGTCAAGCGGGATGTGCGGTCGGCTGTCCATTCTGCGCAACGGGTGAACTCGGTTTCACCCGCAATCTCAGCGCGGGCGAAATCCAGGACCAGGTACGCATCGCCCGTCAAATTCTTCGCACTGAGGAGCGCGAGTTGACCAATGTTGTCTACATGGGTATGGGCGAACCGCTACAGAACATCGATGCCGTCTTTGCCTCCATTGACGGACTCACCGATCCAGCTCGAGGCGGGATTGGCCAGCGCCGCATCACCGTCTCCACTAGTGGCGTCGTGCCGGGGATTGAACGACTCGCCAAGCAGCCGCCACACATCACCCTCGCCGTCTCCCTGCATGCGGCACGTAACCCGCTCCGTGACCTCCTCGTGCCGCTCAATCGAAAGTGGCCCGTTGAGGCGGTCATCGCTGCAGCAGACGGGCACTCCCGTGCGACGGGACGCCGTACCACGTACGAAGTCACGATGATTGACGGTATCAACGACCGAGCCGAGGATTCAGCAGCGCTCGCGGCACTCCTGCGCGGGAGCGGTGCACACGTCAACCTAATCCCTATGAATGCTGTGGCCCACACCCCATGGAAGGAGTCGGCACCAGAACGCATTGAACAGATCGCGAACCAGCTCCGCGCCACGGGCCTTACCGTGACCGTGCGACGTAATCGCGGACGTGAGGCGGGCGCCGCATGCGGCCAACTCGCCGCCGAGAAAGCGGGGGCTCCAACGCCGATCGCCGTTGCTCGCCGACGTGAGCTGCTGGTAGCGGCGAGCGCGGCCGCCCTCCAAGGGCAACGAACGGCGCAACCGATTGCACCGTCTGGGCCTCTCGGCGGTGACGCATGAGCGGGGCGCGGATGGAAATTGCCGCGAGCATCTTGAATGCCGATCTCGGTGCGCTCCGCGAGGCGGTGCAGGCGGCGGAGGCTGCCGGCGTTGACCGTATTCACCTCGACATCATGGACGGACACTTCGTGCCAAATCTGACCTTTGGCCTTGCAACCGTTGAGGCGCTGCGTTCCGCAACGAAGCTGCCGTTTGATGCGCACCTCATGATCGCCTCGCCAGGGCTCTGGGCGAGGCGCTACGTGGATGCCGGGTGTGAATCGGTGGCAATTCACGTCGAGGCGCCAGACCAGCACCGGGCGACCCTTGATGCGATTCGTGACAGTGGCGGTCGAGCCGGGTTGGCGCTCGACCCCGAAACGCCGATCGAGTCGCTCGCTTCATTCCGCGATCAGTTGGACTTTGCGCTCGTCATGACCGTGAAGTCGGGATTCGGCGGGCAGTCGTATCGACCCGAGTCCGCGGCGCGAATGGCGGCGATTCGCACACTCGTTGGTGAGCGAGATGGCCACGCCCTGCCACTGCATGTGGACGGCGGCATTAATGTGACAACAGCGGGAGAAGCGACAAGAGCGGGGGCAGACCTACTGGTGGTCGGAAGCGCCCTCTTCTCAGCGCGGGGCGCAAGTGCGATGCGCGGGGTGGTTACAGCAATCCGGGAGTCGGCGACCCGTTAGGGTCGCGGTGGCTTACGCGCCCTTGCTCGCCGTTCGGCGGCAGCGGGTGCAGACCAGGACGCGCTTCGTCGTCGTGCCGACGGCGATCACGGTTGGCTGCAGGTTGGCGCGGAAGCGGCGATGCGCTCGGACGCGGTTCATTCCGACCGACTGGGGGTTGAAACCCGCGATCGAATCCTTGCCGCAGAGGGTGCAGAAGCGAGCCATGTCTACTCTCCTTACGTGGTGGGGGTCCCAGTGGGACACGCCCGTCGTTCGTGCCGTATCGTAGCAGGTGCGTCCGAAGCCTTGCCCAGGCTCGGCTAAGGGAGGGAGCCCGTATGAGTCGCACTGAGCGGATCCGAGTGGCCACAGGGGTCACCCTGCGATGAGCCGCAAGAGCTGGGACGGCATCGAGCTGATGGCCGCCCTGCGATCGGGCCTCGACCGCCTTGAGAGTCGGGTCGAAGAGGTCAATGCCCTTAACGTCTTCCCCGTGCCCGATGGCGACACCGGGACCAACATGCTGGCAACGCTGAAGGCTGCTATCGCCGAGGGCGACGCGTCGCTCGCGACCGGTGTTACCGCCATCGACGAGGTCAGTGCCGCCGTCGCCCGTGGCGCCCTGCTCGGCGCTCGGGGGAACTCCGGAGTGCTCCTCTCGCAGATCCTTCGCGGCCTCCCGCAGGCGGTTCGTGGCCGCCAGCGTGCTCGGGCAACCGAGATTGCGCAGTCCCTCTCGATCGGTGTCCTGCACGCCTACTCCGCCGTCGCCACACCGACCGAAGGAACCATCCTCACGGTGGCGCGCGAAGTGGCCGCTGCGGCGATGAAGGAGTCAGATGGGGCATCTGAGTTACGACCCTTCCTCGAGAGCATCGCCGCGACCGCTCGCATCTCTGTTGAGAAGACTCCGACCCTGTTGGCCGTCCTTCGCGAGGCGGGCGTCGTGGACTCTGGCGGCGCCGGGCTACAGCTCATCCTTGAAGGGATCGCCAATGTTCCATCAGTGGCGCCGTCACGCGGCACAGTAGACGCGGAGCGACGCAGCACCGCGTCTGCACCATCTGCGCCCGCCACCGAAACCGCGGCCGCACGTGTGGCTTCGACACCTGCCGCCCCAACGGAATTCGGCTACGAGACCGTCTTCATCTTAAGCTCACCAACAACGCCGCTCGACCTCGCCGCAATTCGGGCGCACCTGGAGACGATCGGGGAGAGCGTGTTGGTCGCGGGTGACGAGATGACCTGCAAGGTGCACGTGCATAACCTGCGACCCGATGAGGTCTTGGCATATGGGATCAGCCTGGGTGATGTTCGTGCCGTCACGATTGAGAACCTCGACCAACAGAGCGCTGAACGAGCCACCGGCCATGCCGCATTCAACCAGCTAGCCGATGGTCCCCTCACCGCGACCTCGCGCCCTGCTGCCGCCTCGCTCGGCCGCGGAACCTCCATCGTTGCCGTTGCCGCCGGCGCTGGCCTCGGCGATATCTTGCGCTCGGCCGGTGCGTCACAGATCGTGCATGGCGGCCAGACAGAGAACCCCTCGGCGGCAGAGATTGCGTCGGCGATCGCCCATGCAGGCACCGAGTTCGTTGTCGTCCTCCCGAACAACAGCAATATCGTTTTGGCGGCACGCCAAGCGGCCGACCTCTCTGCGGCAAACGTTGTGGTTATTCCGACGAGGAATGCCGCCGAAGGGATTGCCGCTCTCCTCTCGTGGGACCCATCACTGTCGCTGGAGGAGCTCGTCCCGCGCATGGAGTCGGCCCGCGCCGCCGCGCGCACGTTCCGCGTCGTTGAGGCGGTGCGCGACGCCGTTGTCCGTGGTGTATCGGTGAAGGCTGGGCAGATCATGGCGCTCGACCCAGTCGATGGAATCATCGCAACCGGGAGTAGCGACGTGGAGTCCATTGTTGCAGCCCTGTCGGGACAGTCCGCGGAGCTCATCACGCTCTACGTTGGCGCCGATGTCACCGACGAGCAGGCGTCAGAGTTTGTGGTCGCGGCGCGTGGCGCCATCGCTGGGGCCGAGGTTGACCTGCAACGTGGCGGCCAACCGATCGAACGGGTGCTCGTGAGTTTGGAGTGACCGTCGACCCGGGCGAACTCCCGCTGAAGGGGCTCGCGCTCCCAGGCGGCTCAAGCCTTCTGCGGGGCCTCGCGAAACTTGACGTCACCACCGTTGCCGATCTGCTGACCTACCTGCCGCGTCGATATGAGGATCGTCGCGAGATCACACCCATCGCCGATCTCGTGGGGGGGACGAGTGCAACGATTTCAGCGCGGGTAACCGACCTGCGAGTCGAGAAGACGTGGCGACGTGGTGTACAGCGAACCATTGCGACCCTCGTCGATGACACTGGGGCAGTGGATGCCATCTGGTATGGGCGACGGTTCATCGAGCGGCGACTCACGGTTGGAACGACCATTGTTGCCACCGGGCGCGTCAAGGCGATGGGATGGACAAAGCAACTCGAAGCCCCAGAGTTCAGCCCGGTTGGCGGGGGAGACCAGGTCAGCGCCGGTCGCATCGTGCCCATCTACCGGCTGACCCGCGGTGTGACGGCCCTGAGCCTCCGTCGGGCGGTGCGGACGCTTCTTGACCAGTTCGGCGCCGACCTTGTTGATCCGCTGCCCGATTCGGTGCAGTCGCGAAACGCCCTGATGCCGCTCGCGCAGGCAATTGAGGCGCTGCACTGGCCAGAGGAGTTCGACCTTCGTGATGCGGCCCTTCGCCGCCTCGCATTTGATGAGCTCCTCGCGGTGCAGATCGCGCTCGTGCATCGCAGCCGGCGACGTGCCGGTGGCGGCGCATTCACCATCAAGCCAACCAAAGTGGAACGGGGCACAATCGAATCGGCAATCTTGAGCGGACTCGGCGGTGCCTCATCTAAGAGCAAGACCCCGTGGACGGGCGATCAACGGCGGGCGATTGACGAGATCCTGGCCGACCTAGCGACGGGGGCGCCGATGCTGCGCCTCTTGCAAGGCGATGTCGGCACCGGCAAGACCGCAGTCGCCTTCGTTGCCGCTGCCGCGACCGCGGCCGCTGGACACCAGAGCGCCCTCTTGGCGCCAACGGAACTACTGGCGCGTCAACACGCCGCGACAGCGACGCGACTGCTCGCCCCACTCGGCATCGAGGTGGCACTGGTCTTGGGCGGTGCGCCTGTCGCGGAGCGCCGCGCGGCACGTACGGCGGCCGCTAGTGGCCGCGCAGCTCTGGTGATCGGCACCCACGCCCTCTTCGCGGAAGGGACGCAGTTCGCCTCTCTTGGCCTGGTGATCGTCGATGAACAGCACCGTTTCGGCGTGGAGGAGCGGGCGAAGCTCCTCTCCAAGGCGTCACGTGAGCCACACCTGCTCCTCATGACTGCCACGCCGATCCCGCGCACCATTGCGCAGCTCCTCTACGCCGACGTCGCCTCATCGGAGTTGCGTGAACTCCCCGCGGGGCGTCAGCCGATCCGCACCGCGATCCGCACGAGTGCCGATCTCGAGCGCGTCTGGGCTTTCGTGGACGAGGAGGCAGAGGCTGGCCGACAGACCTTCGTGGTCGTCCCGCGCATCGCCGACGCAGAGGCTGGGGGTGAACCGGAGCAAGGGACCACCTTCGATGATGATCTTGACGAGGGCGGCGCAACGGGGGTTGAGGCCCAGGCGGAGTTGCTGCGCGAGCGCCTCCCGCACCGTCGCATTGGCGTTGTGCATGGACAGCAGCGTGCCGCAGAGCGAACCGTTGCCATGCAGGCATTCGTTGCAGGCGAAACGGACGTGCTCGTTGGCACGACGGTCATTGAGGTAGGCGTTGATGTGCCGGCCGCCAGCGTTATGGTGATCCTCGAGGCGGAGCGTTTCGGCCTCGCCACCCTGCATCAGCTTCGCGGCCGGGTCGGCCGCGGTGGCGATAAGGGCTGGTGCATCCTGGTGAGCGACAGTGATGACGAGGTTGCCGCTGCGCGACTACAGGCGATCGAGTCAACCCGAGATGGATTCCTGCTCGCAGAGCAAGACATCGCGTTGCGTGGCGAGGGGAGTGTTCTTGGCACGTCACAGAGTGGCCTTCCGCCGCTGCGCATCGCCACGCTGGCACGCGCCGAGGATCGAGCCCTTGCCCTCGTTGCGCGAACCGAGGCTGAGCGACTGCTTGACCAGCACGGCGATGCGGAGGGCGAAGCGTTGCTTCTCGTGCAAGCGTATGCACGCGGCTGGCCGATTGGACGGGCAACTGGCGCAGCGCTTGCCGAAAGCGCACCGGTATGACCACCCCGGGGGGAACGCTCCGCATCATTGCGGGCGACCATCGTGGTCGACGGATTGCGGTGCCCCCAGCCGGTACTCGTCCGATGACTGACCGGGTACGCGAGTCACTCTTTGCGGTGCTCGAGCCCCGAATCGTTGGGGCGAGGTTCGCCGATCTCTGCGCGGGGAGTGGTGCCGTTGGCATTGAGGCGCTGAGCCGCGGCGCAGCGCACGCGCTGCTTGTTGAGCGCTCGCGTGACGCAGTCGCCATTATCCAGGCGAATCTGACGACGCTGAAGCTGAACGATCGAGCGACGCTCCAGGGTGCCGATGTGCTGGTCGCCCTCAAAGCGCCAGGGGCCCCATTTGATCTGATCGTTGCGGACCCCCCTTACGACGACGCCGCGTTGGCGGAGGGGATCCTGGCGATCTGCGCCGCCCCTGGCGGCCCGCTCGCCGACGAGGGGCTCCTTGCGCTCACGGGGCGCTCGCGGACGAGCGATCTACCCCGCGCGCTCCCTGAGGGACTACGATGTGTGCGAACGATGATCTACGGCGACAGTTGCGTCGATCTGCTGGAACGCATCAGCACAACGTGATCGGAGGCTGGCAATGGGTGAACGAGTAGCGCTCTACCCGGGAAGTTTCGATCCCGTGACGTTTGGCCACATCAACCTGATCCGTCGCAGCTTGGCGATCGCCGATCGTCTCGTTGTTGCGATCCTGCCGAACTCCGACAAGGAGGCGCTGCTCACCCTTGAAGAGCGAAGCGCGCTCCTGCGCAGCGTCATCGACGCAGAGCTTGGGGCGGCGAGCGCTCGAGTGCAGATCCTCTCCGCATCGAACCTTGCCGTTCGCGTTGCTGCGGAGGCGGGGGCGACCCTGATTATTCGAGGCCTTCGTGCCGGCTCCGACTTTGAGGCCGAACTGCGCATGGCGCATGCCAATCGCCTGCTCGCCCCAGAGATTGAGACCACCTTCTTGATGACGGCGCCGGAACACGCATCGACCTCGAGCCGGCTCGTTCGCGAGGTTGCGCGGTATGGCGGACCACTTGATCGATTGGTGCCAGCCGCCGTGGTCCCCGTTCTCACCGCCGCCGCACGACGACGAGCGTCCAAGGCGTAGCTCGTGGAAAACGAATCGGCGGCGTTGGTGCCGCCCCTCTATCCCGTTGACCTCTCGCCACTTCTCGCCGAATCGTCGGGGGGGACCTTCACCCTCGAGCCATTTACGGTCGAAGACCAGCTCGGTGATGAGCACTTCAAGGCCCTTGTCCAGGTTCGAATCGACCGAACGAATCGCGGCGTGCGCATCGTTGGAACCGTGCGGGGCACGCAGGATGGAGCCTGTGGGCGTTGTCTCGCTCCGGCCACCGCGCAGTTGAACGCCTCAATCGACGAGGAGGCAGTCGAGCCCCGCCACGCAACGGAGGGGGCACTCCTCATTGGCAAGGGAAACAGCGTGGACGTTGGTCGCATCGCCATGGAGGCGCTCGATCTCACCCGTCGCCTGGTGCTGCTCTGCACGCCGCCCTGCCCTGAACGCTGCGGCCTCTGCGGTGCGGAGCACCCGGCCAGTGCCTGTCCCGAGCGGGGGCTCGACCCTCGTTTGGCTGGCTTAGCCGCCCTCCTCCCCCCTGAAGGGGACGAAGGGGCGCCGATCGGGTAGGATTCCCCTCCAAGGCGCGCCCAGTCGGGCGCCAACGAGCGAGGTCAAAAAACATGGGCGTACCGAAGCGGAAGAAGTCCCACGCACGTCAGGGTGACCGACGTTCGCACCATGCCTTGACGCTTCCATCCATGGATCGCTGCCCACAGTGCAACGCCGTCAAGCGTGCGCACCATGCCTGCCTCGAGTGCGGAACCTATCGCGGCCGCGAGGTCATCCGCCGACCTGCGCCGGACGCGGACGTCGCCGACGCCTAACTCGCAATGAGCGCGTCGGGCGGCACTGTCCGCCTCGCCCTCGATGCGATGGGTGGTGACCATGGTCCCACCGAAGTTGTTCCTGGCGGTTTGCGCTGGGCCAAGGAGAATCCTCGCGACCACCTCACCCTTGTCGGTGACGAGCAGGTCATTCGCACCATTGCTGGTGGTGAGCTCCCCGCCAACGTCTCCATCGTTCATGGCCCAGGCGTGATTAGCATGGAAGAGAATCCCGCGAATGCCGTGCGCGAGCGGAAGGACGCATCGATGGTTGTTGCGGCAACACTTGTCCGCGACAAGCTCGCCGATGCGGTCGTCACCGCGGGCCACACCGGCGCTGGCATGGCTGCAGGCGTGTTGATCATCGGCCGCATCAAGGGCGTGATCCGACCGGCGATCGCCGTGCAGTTCCTCCTGCGCGAGAAGCCGCTGCTCCTGCTTGACGTTGGCGCGAACCCAGACTCAACCCCCGAAAACCTCTATCAGTACGCCCACATGGGCCAGATCTTCTCGGAGCGGGTCCTTGGCGTGGTTAATCCGCGCGTGGCGCTCCTCTCCATCGGTGAAGAGAAAGGAAAGGGCGATGTGCGCATCCAACGCGCCACCGAGCTCCTTGATCAGTCGAAGCTGAACTTCACGGGGAATGTTGAGGGTCGGCACCTCGCCGCCGACGAGGCCGATGTGGTGGTCTGCGATGCGGTGCTCGGCAACGTTGCGATCAAGCTTGTCGAAGGGGTAACGACCACCATTACCGATATGTTCCGAGCAGAATTCCGTCGCCTCCCATTCGGACCCATCGCCGCACTCCTGATGCGTGGCTCCATTGCGCGCATTCGCACCCAGCTCGACTATGAGCGAGTTGGTGCGGCAATCCTCCTAGGAGTGCAGGGGACCGTGGCGATCACGCACGGTCGCGCGCGTTCCCGCATGGTCTACTTCGCCTGCGCAACGGCGGCACGTGCGGTGCGCGAGCGCGTCACCGAGCAGATCGCGTCGTCGATCGCGGAGAACACGATTGCCGCTCCCGACGGTCTCCCTGTCGGACCGGCGTAAGGTGGCAACGAGGCGAGCTCCGGCCGCGCCGAAGGATGCGGCGGCGCGTGCCCATACGGCGGGTCGACGCGATGCGCTCACCGCCCTCTATGAGTCGGACTTCGGGATGCGTACGGCGTTGGCGGTTCTGGAGCGTCGCGTCACGGCGGGGGAGATGGCCGAGGAGACGCTCGTCTGGTCTCGACCACTGCTCGAGGTCGTGGAGGCGCATCGGCCGCAGATTGACGCGGCAATTGAGCGTCTCGCCGCCGCCTTCCCGCTTGCCACCATGGCCCGAATTGACCGTTCTCTCCTGCGGTGCGGCCTAGGAGAGGTGATACACTCCCGCACGGCGGCGCCGACCGAGGCGATCGCTGCGTGGACCGCACTCGCTCGCACGTATAGCGGTGAACCGGCCCGCAAACTGGTCAACGGCGTACTCGGCACCGCGCTTCGCGAGGTTGCCGCCACGGCGGAGAGAGACGGAGGGAGTAACTCATGAGCGACAAGGATCAGATCTTCCAGGAGCTCCAGAGCTACATCGTTGAGCAGCTCGGTGTTGAGAAGGAGAAGGTGAAGCCAGAGGCCGCCTTCATCGAAGACCTCAATGCAGACTCCCTTGACCTTGTTGAGTTTGCGATGGGCCTCGAAGAGAAGTTCGGCGTGACCATTGCGGACGAAGAGCTCGGCAAGATCAAGACGGTACAGGACGCCGTCGACGCCATCGTCGAGAAGAAGGGCTGAGATGGGGCGGCCCCTTGGCCGCCGGCGTGAGGCGCGAGCCACGCGCGGTGTAGCCAGCGGGGCGTGCCACCACTCACCACGATGACGCTCGTAGTGGCGCCACTGTCGATGACCCCAGCACAACGTGAACGCCTTGGAATCCCGGCGGGAGGGGAGGCGCTCGTAGAGCTGGCCCTCACGCATCCGTCGCGCCGCCACCAGGGTGGGGCTGGTGCCGACAATGAGCGCCTCGAGTTCCTTGGTGATGCCATCCTCGGCGCCGTCGTTGCCGCACGACTCTACGCGGATGACAGTGGAGCCGAGGAGGGAGACCTGTCTGAGCGCCGTGCCGCCGTAGTCTCACGCACCGCACTTGCAGAGGTTGCCCTGCGTATCGGCATCGACGAAGTGCTGCTGCTCGGCGAGGGTGAGGCAGCGCGCGGCGGTGCGCGTCGACCAGCGGCGCTCGCAGCGGCATTTGAGGCACTCATCGGCGCGATCTATCTTGGCCATGGCATCCCCGCGGCCACCACATTCATCGAACGGCATATGAGTGCTGAGCTCGCCGCACCGCGCGCTGCCCTCGGCAAGGGGATCAAGACCCTGCTGCAGGAGTGGACCCAAGCTCGGAACGGCTCTCTTCCGAGATACGACGTGGTGGCCACCACCGGCCCCGAGCACGACCGCACCTATGAGTGCGTTGTGCGCGTTGACGGCAGCGAGGTGGCGCGCGGATCAGGGCCAAGTCGCCGCGCGGCCGAAGCCGCCGCCGCTGAGGCCGCCATCGACCTGCTCGGCATCACCGCCGGAGAGGCATCGTGAGCCGACTACGTCTGCGCGAGGTCCGACTGAGCGGCTTCAAGACCTTCGCCGATAAGACGACCATCGCCTTCACCCCGGGGATCACCGCCATCGTGGGACCGAACGGCAGCGGCAAGTCGAACGTGGTGGACGCCTTGCGCTGGGCGCTCGGTGAGGCCGGTCGTGGAATTCGTTCAAAGCGCGTCGAAGAGGTGATCTTCGCCGGCTCAGAGAAGCGCCGCCCTCTCGGCCTCGCCGAGGTATCGCTCTCGATCGCCAATGACGATGGACTCTTCGATCTCCCATTCACCGAGATCGAGATCGCCAGACGTGCCGATCGCGGCGGCGGCCAGGAGTACCTGCTCAATCGCGAAAAGATCCGCCTCCGTGACCTCAACGAGCTCCTCGATGGTGCGGGCCTCGCCGAGAACGGACTCCTCTTCATCGGTCAGGGTGCCGTTGACCAGGCGTTGAGCCTCAAGGCGGAGGAGCGTCGCGCGCTGGTTGAAGAGTTCGCCGGCACCGCACGCCATGAGCGACGCCGCGCACGAGCTGAAACCGAGATGAAAGAGGCGATCGATAATCGTGCTCGTGTCGAAGAGATCCTCGGCACCCTCCGCCCACAAGAGCGCCGCCTCGCGACACTTGCGAAGCAGGAGGCGGGTCGCGAGGAGCTGTTGACTGAAGCGGTAGAGCGAATCGCTGCGCTGGGTGCTGCACGCGGCGCTTGGATCGCCTCGCGACGAGTACGCATCGGCGGCCAGCTCTCAACGGTGACAAGTGAGCTGCAGTCCATTCGCGAACAGCTGCGCAACGCCGACGAAGAGGCCCACCGTCGCCGTGAGCGCTTAGGACTTGCCCGCACCGATCTCGATGTGGCCCGTCGTGCCCTCGAGGCGGCGCGCGAAGCTCGTGAATCTGCCGAGCGTGCCCATGCACGCGTCGAGGCGGAGTCGGCCGCCCTCTCGCGAGATGTGGAGCGCATTGCATCAGAGGTAGCGGTCGCTGAATCAGAAATCGCATCGGTTGAGGCCTTGCGCGCGGCCGCAGCACCCGCCGTTGATGCTGAGGCGATCGCTGCGCTAGAAATCCTCGACGCAGATCTCTCTGCCGCGCGTCGCGAGCTGGAGGCGCTCACCGATGGCACGGAAGAGGGGAGCAGCGACTCTGCTGTGCGCGCCCAGCGCTCGCGCGAGGTCGAGCGCGCAGACCTCTCCGCCCGTCTTCAGCGACTCCAGGCAGAGCGCACCGCCGTTACCGCCGATGGCGCCAACGAAGATCCATCGGCAGCCGAGAACGTCCTTATTCTCGCCGCGACCGCCGCGAGCGATGCCGCGGCTCGTCTCGCCGCTGCGTCACGAGAACTTGCTGAAGCGGAGTCAGGTGCCGCGGCCGCCCGCGCAACCGTTGGCGAGAGCGAGCGTGCCGCTCGTGCCGCAGAGGCGGAGGCAGCCTCACTCTCGGGCCGACTCACCGCGCTTGAAGCGCGTCGAACAGCCTTACAGGAGCGCGCACTCTCAAAGGCGGCGCACGCCATCGGTGGCCGAAGCCTGTTGTCCGGTGTAGAGCTACGGGAAGAGGGCCGCACAGCAGTTCTCGCCGCCCTTGGCGCGTTGGCGCGAGGCTTCGTTGTTGATCAGCGCGGAGCAAGCCTGCTAGATGATGAGCAGGGGGCACTCGTTATTGACGGCGCCGATGTGATTGGCACCATCACGCACCCAACACTCCCATCGCTCAGCAGCGAGATCGTGAGCGATTCGGATGGACTGCTGGGACGCCTCCTCGCAAGCGTTTTCGTTGCCCCGAGCGTTGCTGCTGCCTTGAGCGCCCTCGCCGACTTGCCACTTGGCGGCACGATCGTCACGCGCGCTGGCGCCGTTGTGCGCCACGGAGGTGTCGTCATCCGCGAGACCGAGCCAGAGGATGCCCTTGTCGACTCAGAGATCAGCCGCGCCGCCGCAACAACAGATCGACTCCGCACTGCAGCGGCAGCTCTGCGCAGCGAAGCGATCGTGGCGGCGGGCACACTCACCTCTGCTGAGTTGAGGCTTACGCAGGGGCGTGACGCCGAAGTCAGCACTCGCGCCGCGCTCCGGGCTGCTGAATCGGCACGCGCAGAGGCGGAGCGCCGACGCGACGCGGTCCGTCGAAGCACGTCGGAGCGCGCGGAGCGCATCTCTCGCCTTGACTCGGCCGTCACCGCAGCCCAGGCCAGACTGAACGAGATTGCTCTCATCCCCGAACAGGCAGTTGCCACCGATGCCGCGACCCAGTGGCGAACCCGCGTTGAAGAGTTGACCGCCCGCCGTGCCGATCTCGCCACTGCCGTCGAGACAGACCGAGCGGCACTGCGCACCTGGGAGCTGGCGCGCGCACGTGGCGATGCCACCGTTGCTGGCGCATCTGCGCGGATCACCCGTGCCGCTCAAGAGCGTGGAGCACTCGAAGCGCGCGTCGCCAACCTTCGCGCCCAGCTCGCCGAACAGTCCGGCCTTGCCACTGCGGCTCGCGCCGCTGCCACGCAGCGGGAAGAGAGCGTGCAGGCGAAGGCGGCCCTCCAGGTTGAGATTGAGAGCGAGATCGCGACAGACGAAGAGGCGAAGCGTGGCCTCCGCTCCCGTGAGCAGCATCTCGATGAGGCCCTGCGCCCGCTCGAGCGCGATGCGCAGGCGGTTGAGTTTGAGCGCGAGCGGTTCATTGAAGAGTTAAGTGGTGACCTTGCCGCATTCGGTCGCCGCCTCTCTGAAGACGCTCGATTGGCCGCAGGAATCCCAGCCGTACTCCGCACCAGTACACCAGCCGATGATGCTGAGGTTCCCGCCGAGGGTGACACTGCTGCGCGTGACACTGCTGCGCGTGAAGGGCTCGCACGCCAACAGGCGGCAGCGCTTGCCGCCTACTGGGAGGGGCAACGCGCCGCAACCGAAGGGACACCACTCGTTGCGCCAGACCCTGAAGAGTTGCGCGCCCTGGAGCGCCTGCGACGCAAGATTGGCCCACTTGAAGCTGGTGGCGCCAGCATCGTGATGGAGCACCAAGAGCTTCGCGCGAGACTCGAGTCCCTCGAGGTCCAGACGCGTGACCTTGACGGTGCGATCGAGAAGGCCGCAACGCTGATGCGGGAGCTTGACCTGCTCGTTGAGTCAACCTTTACGGAGCAGTTCGCCGCACTGCAGACGACCTTCGCTTCGAACTTCCAACTCCTCTTTGGTGGCGGAGATGCGCAGCTGCGACTTGCCGATGACGGTGAGTCACGTCGGCCCGGCGTTGAAATTGATGCGCGGCCACCCCTGAAGCGTCGACAGCAGCTCTCGCTCCTCTCAGGTGGAGAGCGCGCCCTCACCGGCGTGGCACTCCTGCTGGGCATGCTGGCGGTGCGACCACTCCCATTCGTCGTCCTCGACGAAGTGGATGCTGCGCTCGACGAGGCGAATGTCACGCGTTTTGGCGATGCAATTCGTGAGCTGAGTGAGCGCACCCAGGTCGTGGTGATTACGCATAATCGCGGCACGGTCGAAGTGGCCGATAGCCTTTGGGGCGTAACGGTTGGTGAAGATGCGGCAAGTCGTGTCTTTGGGCTGCGCCTTGATGAGGCGAAGCGCATCGCCGATCAGGCTCGCGCGGAGCGCGAGGCGGCGCGTTGAAACTCGCCTTCTGGCGAAAGAGTTCACCTGAGGACGAGAAGCGTGTGTCTGAGGCCATCACCCCCGCCTCAAACCCTCTCGCCAAGGCTCTCCGTCGATTCTCCGCCCCAGAACCTGATTGGCAGGAGATTGAAGTAGCCCTGCTCGCCAGTGATGTTGGGCTGGTGGCTACCACCGCACTCATTCAAGCGGCGCGAGCCGGTGATGGGGCCAGCGGGCGTGCTCGGGTACGGGCTGCCGCACTCACGCTGCTTGGCGATGATCTGGCGCGCCTGAACGAGGAGGCGGATGTGGTGCTGCTCGTTGGCGTCAACGGCGTCGGGAAGACGACTACCGCCGCCAAGTTGGCGGCCCGCGCGAAAGGGGCTGGGCTCTCACCACTTCTTGTCGCCGCAGATACGTTTCGTGCGGCAGCGATCGATCAGCTGCGTGCGCTCGGCCTTCGTGAAGGAGTTGAAGTTGTCGAGGGACGCCCCGGCGGTGATCCCGCAGCCGCCATCCACGATGCGCTAACGCTGGCTGCGGCGCGAACCTATACCCCCGTCATCATCGACACCGCTGGTCGGATGCAAACGCGGAGCGGCCTCATGGATGAGCTGGCCAAGATTCGGCGCGTCGTGTCGAAGGTTGCCCCGACGCGAACGGTCGAAGTACTGCTCGTCTTAGATGGTACCGCCGGACAGAACGGCCTCGCCCAAGCGCGTGGGTTCGACGCCTCGGCGGGGATCAATGGCATCGTCTTGACGAAGCTCGATAGCGGTGCTCGCGGCGGTGTGGCGCTGGCGGTGCGACGTGAGCTTGGCCTGCCGATTCGTTGGATCGGAACGGGCGAGCGTGCCACCGACCTCGTGCCGTTCGCCGCTGAGGCGTACGTCGACGGGTTGTTAGGAGCGCCGACGAACTCCTGACGTTGGAATCTGCGAGAGCGATTGGATCCTGCCGAGTCGAGAGGCGGCAACAAAGAGGCCAACCGCAATTGAGGCGAGGCCGCCAACGACGAGCGCCGCACCACTCCCGGCCACGGAACTGCCGATCACTCCGCCGATCACGATCCCCAGAAGCCGACCAAGGATGCCGATCCCGTCATTCGCAGCGTTCGCACGCCCCTGGAAGGCAGCCGGCAAGACGCGGCCACGGATTGCAGCCTGATTCGCCTCCCACACGGTTTCGAAGCCGTCGCTCAGCAGCTGGTGGCCGATGAGCATGGCGAAACCGATCAGGGTTGGGCCAGGCGCGAGTGGCACGAGGATCAAGCCGAAGCCCACGATCACCAGGCTGACAGAGATCGCACGCCCAACCCCGAGGAGTCGGGAGATGCGCTCGGTGAGTGTGCCGCCGAGAAAGGCTGCGATGCCACCCGTTGCAATGACCAGGCCGATCGCCTGTGGGCCAAGCCCTATCCCATTCGTGATGTAGAGCAGATAGGAGGAGCGGAAGAGCCCAAAGTAGAGGCCAATCACAAACGTCGCGACCAAGAGCGGCCGCATCAGCACGACGGACCATGTTTTCTGAAGCCCGTCGACGAGCTCACGCTGGAAGCTCAGCCGCGCAGATGCTGGTGGCAGCTTCGGTTCCGCCACACGGAGCAAGCCGATTAATATCGCCGAAACGATGTAGGTCGCAGCATCGATGCCGATAGCCGCTGGTCCACCAAACGCACCGATCAGGAGTCCAGCCGAACCGAATCCGAAGAATTCGGCGGCTCCCCGGATTGCCATCGTTCGCGCAAGAACGGCACGCAGCGATGGGGCGTTCACGAGTCCAGCCACATAGCTTCGTTCGGCGATATCGAACGTGGTGGTGCACATACCGCTTACGGCACTCACCGCGATCAGATGGGGGAGGGTTACGCCTCCGAAGAGGGCGGCAGCGAGCGGGATGGACCCGAGCAGCACCGCGCGCAACAGATCGGTACCAATGAGGACGGGCTTGCGGGGCAGTCGGTCGATCCAGACCCCAGCCAGTTGGCTTACGAACGCCCCTGCGATCAGGTCAACCGCGGCTAAGGCGGCCGCTTCTGCTGCGTTGATGTGCAGGCCAAGGATGGCGAGGAGGGGGAGGGCAGCCCGCGTGATGAAGGAGCCGTAGGTCGAGACGGCCTGCGCGCTGATAAGCATGTTGACGTCGTTCCGCACGCGTGGGGCCAAATCCTGCAGGCCACCCCGGTCCTTGGGCACAACTTTTCGAGCCGTCATTGCGCGAGCGTACACTCTGGGCATGTTTGACGCGCTTGGTAGCAGTCTTCGGGCATCACTCCGCCGGCTCACGGGGAGTGGACGCATCAGTGCCGCCGATCTTGAGGCCGGCCTGGCCGACATTCGCACCTCACTGATCGGCGCCGACGTGGCAATGCCGGTTGTTGCGCAGCTACTCGAGCGGATCGGTGAGCGGGCGCGCGCGAGCGAGATCGTGGGCGGCCTTGGCGCGGGCGAGCGTATGCTTGGCATCCTGCACAGTTCCCTGACTGAAACGCTTGGCGGATCTGGTCGCGAACTCGACCTTCGTGAACGACCGGCGACCATTCTCCTCCTCGGCGTGCAAGGCGCGGGGAAGACGACCACAGCTGCAAAGTTGGCATATCGCCTGACGAAAGATGGCCGCCGACCACTGCTCGTGGCCGCCGATCCGCGTCGCCCCGCGGCTGCGGAGCAGCTTGCCACGCTAGCGGCGGCAATCAAGGTGCCCATGCATCGAGAGGCGCCCGGAACTCCAGTGGCAGAGATCGGTACCCGCGCCATTGCCGCCGCGCGACGGCTCGGACTCGACGTCGTCATCATCGACAGCTCAGGGCGCACCACCCTTGACGACGAGCTCCTCGAGGAGTTGCGCGACCTTCGTGATGCGACGAAGCCGCGGGAGCGACTCCTTGTGCTTGACGCCGCGACGGGTCAGTCGGCGTTGGCGATCGCGGAAGGATTCAAGTCAGTCGCCGAACCAACTGGCCTGATCCTTTCCAAGCTGGATGGCGATGCGCGCGGCGGTGCGGCGCTCTCCATTGCCGGCGGTGCAGGTATTCCAGTCGTGTACGTTGGGACCGGCGAACGCTCCGATGCACTGGAACGGTTTTACCCCGAGCGCATTGCAAATCGCATCCTTGACATGGGCGATCTCGCCACGCTGGCCGAACGCGTCCGCGATGCGGAGGTCGGCCCTCTCGCGGCGCCGGACGCTGAGATCCGCGCAAAGGCGGCAGAGGCGCGCGCACTCCGCGGCGGAATGACCTTCGACGACCTTCTCAGTCAACTTCGCCAAATGTCGTCGCTCGGACCGATCGGCCAGGTGGTCAAGATGATCCCCGGAATGGGCGGGATGGCCGAACAGGCCGAGGCCGCCGTTGCCAGCGGCGAGCTGAAGCGCACCGAGGCGATCATCCTCTCCATGACCCCCGCTGAGCGGCGTGACCCAGCCCTCTTGACCTTGCCGCGTCGCCGACGCATTGCCGCAGGCGCAGGCCGAGCCATTGAGGAGGTCAATCGGCTGGTAAAGCGGCTCGAAGAGATGCGCACCCTCATGCGACGCGCTGGCGGCGGCGACCCGAGCCGGCTGATGGGCGGCGGGGCGGGCCTCCCTGGCAAGCACGCGGGCGGACGGATCCCCCCGAAGGCGGCGAAGCGGGAGAAGCGGGCGAAAAAGGGCGGCAAACGGCGCTAGTCCACGGGGAGAGATGCGCCCGAACCGCTGAGCGGCTAGGATTCACGGACTGACCCCCTGGCAACGCCAGGGCCACCAGCCGCTCCGGAAGGGGCGGCGCCTCGGAGGATGCATCAGGGATGAGTGTTCGGATCCGTTTGACCCGCGTGGGCGCATCGAAGCAGCCATCGTATCGCGTGGTTGCCACCGATCGTCGTTCGCCTCGAGATGGTCGCTCGCTAGAAATTCTTGGCCACTACAACCCACGCACCGAGCCGCTGACGCTGGTGTTGGATCTCGCCAAGGTTGATGCTTGGATTGCCAAGGGCGCCCAGCCATCTGATGTTGTCGGCAAGTTGATTACGAAGGCACGCGCAGGCGCAACCGCCATGGGCGGCAAGACGTTGGCCAAGGCTGCAACCCCGGGCTACACCAAGCCTGGCACGCGACCAGTCGTCGAAGAGGCAACGATCGTTGTTGAAGCTGCGCCAGAGGCCGCTGTTGAGGCGACCGCTGATGCTGCAGCTCCTGAGGCCGCTCCGGCTGAAGATGCACCTGTCGTTGAAGCTGCACCGGTAGAGGAGGTCGCGGCTGTTGAAGCTGCACCCGTCGCCGCAGAGGCACCAGCAGAGGCGGCACCAGCCGCCGAGGAGGCGTAAGTGGCAGCAGCACAGCTAGTTGAGTACGTTGCGAAGTCGCTTGCCGACAACCCAGACGGCGTCAGCGTTGAAGTAGAAGAGGATGGCGACGCCATCATCTTGCGCCTCCTCGTCGACGAAGAGGATATGGGCCGCGTCATCGGTCGAAACGGCAGCATTGCAAAGGCGATGCGCAGCCTGTTGAAGGTTGTCTCAAATCGCACCGGAGAGAACTACGTCCTCGAAATTGGCTGATGCAACGACGGACCTGCGCGTTGCGCAAGTTCGCGGCGTTCGCGGTCTTGACGGTTCACTCCGGCTCGAAGTTCTGACCGATACCCCTGAACAGCGCTTTGTTCCAGGCGCGCGTCTCTCGATTGAGAGCTCAGATCGCCTCCTCACCATTCTTGAAGTGACCCCAAGTTCTCCTGGCCTTTTCGTGCGCTTCGGCGAGGTGCAGAGTCGACTCGCAGGCGAACGACTGATTGGCGCATATCTCACGATTCCTGCCGCGCAGGTGCAGATCCCGCCAGACCGTGTGCTCTGGGACGAAGTGATTGGGGTTACGGTGCGCGACCCGCAAGGCGAAATCATTGGTGAGGTTCGTGATCTCTATCGCGCCGGTGGTGCCGAGGTGTATGTCGTCCACACGCCAGATGGGGGAGAGATCGATCTCCCCGCCGTTGCCGCGGTGATCGTGGAATTTGCGCCTCGTGAAGGCCGCATCGTCGCGGACCTCACCGGGTCAGAGCTCACCGTTCGCGCGCCAAAGGCCGTTCGGCGGCGTGGACCACAGAAGACGCCTGGCAGCGTCGCTTCGCTGCGGGAAGCAAAGGCATCACGCCGGCCGAAGCAGCGCGCCGCCAAGCCCCCGGCAGGTGATGCATGAGCGA
>Ga0114958_10001154_pt1 | contig 21175 bp, 19 predicted proteins | sample C_130208_EF_Meta_FD_89577 | JGI IMG/M metagenome (GOLD analysis project Ga0114958, IMG submission 89577) | Freshwater microbial communities from Lake Croche, Canada to study carbon cycling - C_130208_EF_MetaG | ecosystem: Environmental > Aquatic > Freshwater > Lake | place: Lake Croche, Canada...
TATATTTCTACTTCATCCAACACTTCTATAACTACAATAACCTATCCAAATCCTTTTGTGAACACTGTTAATTTTCAGTTTTCACAAGCAATTAATGATAATATCACAGTCTCTATTTTTGATGTAAGAGGACGACTTGTATACACTGAAGAAAAAAAGCCAAATGGAAATATATTAACCATTGAGTTACCAAATTTTGCTACAAGTAATTACTTGGTAAAATTAAGTTCAATAAACTACACTTATTACACCCAAATTTTAAAACAATGAGAAAACTACTTTTTTTAGCCTTAATCTTTTTTTTCTATAATGGCATGCAATCCCAAGAGATTTATTTGCAAACAGGGAAAAACTACACCCAGTTTGATTACAAGAGTGACACCAATAATCCTCCAATTTTACAAGCAGGTACTGGTAATTTTTATGAAATTGGATATAAGATGCATTTAAATAATGAGAAGTTGAAGTATACAGTTGGTTTAAATGTAAATGAGTATAATGCGATTGGAGGCGACAAAAACGATTCTTATTCGTGGAATACCCAATATTTAGGGTTGCAAAATACTTTTTCAATTGCTATTCTAAATAAAAGTGGCTTTGAAGTTTCTGTAAATGCAGGACTGGGAATATCAAGTCTTATTTATGGAAAACAAAATATCAATGGACATTACCTAGATCTTAATTCTCAAAAAGAATTTTCAGGTCTTTGGGTAGCACCAAAATTGGGTTTGCAAGCCAGTTATAATGTTAATAAGGATATCTTTTTAAGTTTAGGATATGGATATTCAAGAAACCTTAATTTATCAAATAGCACCCCAGAGAAACTATCCTTTAATAACAACCAAATACAATTTGGAGTTCATTTCTTATTCCGATAAAATTTATTAATTATGAAAAAAATATACCTATTAGCCCTTGTTCTATTTAGTTCAGTAATCTATTCTCAAACTAAAGGAATTACTTATCAAGCAGTAATATTAAACCCTGAAGGGCAACATATACCAGGCTTTAACAATGAGAGAACTCCACTTGCTAATACAGCAATTTGCTTGCGTTTCAGCATTTATAAAGCAGGTGTTTTAGAATACCAAGAAACAAAAAATACCATTACCGATGAGTTTGGAATGGTGAATGTAATAATTGGATCCGGAGTTTATGTTGTTGGTACTTCTACCACTTTGGCAGGTGTAAATTGGGATGGAAATGCTAAAAACTTAGTAGTGGAATTAGACGTTAAAGGAATTTGTACCAATTTCATTGAAATTAGTAACCAACCCTTTACTTATGTGCCCTATGCATTTTATGCAGAAAACTCTGGAACACCAGGTCCGCAAGGTCCTGCTGGACCTCAAGGAATTCAAGGAGTTCCTGGTCCTCAAGGACCACAAGGACCAGCGGGAACATCCGGATTGCCTGGGGCAACTGGTCCAGCAGGCTCGCAGGGTGTTCAAGGAATGGCTGGACCAGCAGGTGCTGTTGGTGCAACAGGACCACAGGGTTCACAGGGGCTTCAAGGAGTAACAGGAGCTACTGGATCTCAAGGACCTGCGGGAGTTAATGGTGCAAGCGCTTATCAAGTTGCTGTAGCTAATGGGTTTGTAGGTTCCGAAGCACAATGGTTAGCAAGTTTAGTCGGTGCACAAGGGGCTAGTGGTAATTCTAGTTCCTATGATAATCCAACAAATGTTATATTATTGGATAATACAACTTCCTATACCGTTCCTTCTGGGAAAGTTGCTAGAATAAGTAATTTTTTATTTAATAATTCTCTAGCATCGGGAAGTGGATATCGTTATTATTCAATGATAAATATTAATAATGAAAATGTGTTTTTAGGAGGCGGTTCAAACTATATTAATGGTAGTTCATCATATGGTTTTTGGGCTAAAACTATTTTTAATATAAAAAATGAAATTTGGTTACCAGAAGGCACAGTTATAACTTGTCCTTCAATTGTGCCACTTCCAGGTAATGCAAATTTAATTAGTTCCATAAATATTTTAGAATATCAAAATTCAAATATTGGAGTTAAATTAATTACCAGTTTACAATCAGTACCTTTAGGGAAAAAATGGAAAATCACATCTGTTTTACCAAATATTCCAATTACAACAGGCGAATATGGACAATTCAACCCATACCAACAAGAATTTTCAATAAAAATAAATTCAAATATTAATTATGTTGGCGCAGTAAGATTGGGCAATTATAGCGGTGATATTTCTGCTTATGAAAGTCTCGATGGTCCAATTTGGTTACCTTCAGGTACTACTTTAGAGCCTTATTTAAATATATATGGAATTACTATACAAGAATTTTAATAAAAGCATCTGTTTATTGATTAATCTACAAGTTGGCCAATATAGCTCGGATTTGCTATCCGTCCCATCATTGTTTAATTTAGTCTAATATATATACCTTGTTACGGGTAAGCTGAAAACCGAATAGAGTAAGCAAATAAATTAAATTTATTAACATGAAAAAATTATTTTTTACAATTAGCCTTTTTGCAATTACTGTAATTGCATCTGCACAATCCACAACTTATGTAAATGGTTATACCAAAAGCGATGGAACCAATGTACAAGGTCATTACAAAACAACATCCGATAACACAAATACGAACAATTATTCTACAAGAGGAAATACAAATTCATATACTGGAGAATCTGGTTCTAAGCCAAGAGATTATTCAAGTGAGTCAAGAAGCTATAGTGCTGACAAAAATATTCAAACAGGCTCTAAAGGAGGGCAGTATTATATTAACAGCAATGGAAACAAAACATATGTTCCAAAACAGTAGAAATACAAACTATAACTATTAAAACAATCCACAGAACTTAATTTTCTGTGGATTTATTTATTGAGGCATGGTGGTAAATGCCTGATATCAATATATCAATAAGTGTTTTATTAAATGAATTGTTATAAATGCTAAAAAAATAGATTAAAATTGACAGCTAATTTATTTATGTACTTTTGATTAAAATTACTAATTTCATGAGCTTAATAGAAAATCATAATAAAGACATCTTGAATTTATGCAAAGCGCATAAAGTAAAATCTTTATATGCTTTTGGTTCGGTTTTAACGGATAAATTCAATAGTGAAAGTGATGTGGATTTCATTGTAGATTTTGAAAATTTAGATGTTTTAGATTATGGAGATAATTATTACAATTTAAAGTTTTCACTTGAAAATATTTTAAAAAGAAGCGTAGATTTATTGGAAGAAAAAGCCATAAAAAATCCTTATTTTAGAAAAACAATAAATCAAAATAAAGTATTGATATTTGGATGACACTACTAAAACATGGCTTTATAATATTTTGAGTTCCATAAACGAAATTGAAAGTTACTATGTTGAAACTCCAAAACTGTTTCAAAATTTTCAAAATGATTTAAGAACTAAAAGAGCAGTCGAAAGAAACATCGAAATCATTGGTGAAGCAATGAATCGAATTCTTAAAGAAAATAGTGAAATTCAAATTTCAAACTCAAGAAAAATCGTTGATGTAAGAAATAGAATAATTCACGGTTATGATTCTGTTTCAGATGATGTGATTTGGTGAATAGTAATAATAAATCTACCTGTTTTACAAAAAGAAGTAGAAAACCTTTTAAACGGATAAAATTTGCAAATAAAAAACCTGCAAGTTTGCACTAGCAGGTCTATTATCTACTCGTCTTTATCTAAAAAGTCTTATTTAATCAACTCAAAACTACGCTTCACAAAAGCAGTAAGCTCTTCCCCTTTTAATAATCCCTGTGAGATTTTGGCTAAATCAAGAGCCTGTTTTATTAATCCTTCTCGTGCCGATTTATCATCCGTATTTAAAATGGTCGTTGCCAATTCCGAATTAGAATTCACTACCAAATTATACATTTCCGGGAAATTACCCATTCCGAACATTCCTCCACCGCCAGACTGACTCATTTCTTTCATACGACGCATGAATTCGGGTTGTGTAATCATGAAAGGTGCTGCTGCGCTATCCATTGGCTCCAATTGCACCGTATAATTGGCTTTAGGAACAAATTCTTCCACTACAGTTTTCAAATTTCCTTGTTCTTCTTCCGACAATTTAGAGATTTGAGTATCTTCTTTAGCAATTAATTTATCTACATGATCCGAGTCTACACGAACAAAAGTCAGGTTTTCGTTATCGCTTTCTAATTTTTGAATTAAATGCGAAACAATAGGAGAATCTAGTAGCAATACTTGGTATCCTTTTTCTTTAGCGATTTCAATATAACCGTGTTGTGCCTCCTTGTTAGAAGCATAAAGTACTACTATTTTTCCATTTTTATCGGTTTGATTGGTTGTGATTGCTTCTTTTAATTCAGCTAAAGTGTAGTATTTTTCATCTACTGTTGGATACAAAACAAAGTCACCTGCTTTTTCATAGAATTTTGACTCGGATAACATTCCGTATTCTAGTACGATTTTAATATCGTTCCATTTTTTCTCGAAGTCTTCACGGTTTTCATTGAATAATGCTTTCAATTTATCGGCTACTTTACGAGTGATGTAATTGGAAATTTTCTTCACATTACTATCGGCTTGCAAGCCAGAACGAGAAACATTTAATGGAATATCTGGCGAATCAATAACTCCTTTTAACATACCTAAAAATTCAGGAACAATTCCTTCTACATTATCCGTTACAAAAACCTGATTTTGATACATTTGAATTTTGTCTTTTTGCATTTGCATGTCGTTAGACATTTTTGGAAAATACAAAATTCCTGTTAAATTGAACGGATAATCTACATTCAAATGAATGTTAAACAACGGTTCTTCAAATTGCATTGGATAGAGTTCATGATAGAATTTTTTATAATCTTCATCAGTCAAATCTGCAGGTTGTTTCGTCCAAGCCGGATTCGGGTTATTGATGATATTATCTACCTCAATCGTTTCTGCTTTAAAATCTTCTTCAGCATCCTCAGGTTTGGGTAATGTTTCTGTTTTAGTACCAAACTTAATAGCAATAGGCATGAATTTATTGTATTTGGTCAATAATTCACGGATTTTATATTCCTCTAAAAACTCAAGCGAATCTTCTGCAATATGAAGGATGATTTCACTTCCACGAGTGGATTTATCAGCTGGTTCTAACGTAAATTCTGGACTTCCATCACATGTCCAATGAGCTGCTGGCTCGTCTTTGTAGGATTTAGTAATAATTTCAACCTTTTCTGCTACCATAAAAGCAGAATAGAATCCTAATCCAAAGTGGCCAATAATTCCTGAATCTTTTGCAGAGTCTTTATATTTTTCTAAAAACTCTTCAGCGCCAGAGAAAGCCACTTGGTTGATGTATTTTTCAACTTCTTCAGATGTCATTCCCAAACCTTGGTCAATGATGTGCAGTTTTTTTCCTTCTTTGTCAATTTTAACTTCAATAATGGGGCTCCCATATTCTACCTTGGCTTCACCAATACTAGTCAAATGTTTTAATTTTAAAGTAGCATCTGTGGCATTTGAAACCAATTCACGAAGAAAAATCTCGTGATCATTGTAAAGAAATTTCTTGATTAATGGGAAAATGTTTTCTACTGAAACATTAATTTTTCCTGTTGACATATTTTGAACTTTTAAGTTAAACAATTTGATATCCTTAAATTCAAATTTAATACCAAAACTATAAATCTGACAAATTGACGTAGAAAAATTAGATTAAAATAAGATTGATTATTTCTAGTTTTTAAAAGATGATTAGACATTTTCTTGGCTATTTATGTTGGTTCGATAAATTAGGAATAGTTGAAGATTATCACAATAATAAATTTCTAATATGGATTTATTTTTTTTTAAAATGTTTGGATAATATTTAACATAATTTTTGTTTAAATATTTTCATAAATACCTAAACAATAACTAACTTTACAGTCTAATATTTATCAAATGGAAACAGCTAAGAAAACTACTAGTAAAAAGAAGTCGATGGATGACAATGCAATTATTTCTCTATATATGGATTGTATTCTTGTAAAAAATGAAGAGCCTAAAAATGTATATTCATTTTGTAAGGAGCACAAAATTGTAGAATCTGATTTTTACACTTTTTTTGGTTCAATGGAAGCGTTGAAACAAGAAGTTTGGGTTAAGTTTTTTGAAAATGCGGTTTCGACGATTCAACATGAAACGTCATACGAATCGTATTCCGATAAGAATAAATTACTTACCCTATATTTTACTTTATTTGAAATCCTAACAGTAAACAGAAGTTATGTTTTATTTACATTAAAAGAGAATAAAGAGGGTTTAAAAAACCTCAAAAATTTAAAACATTTTAGAAACCATTTTAAGGATTATATTTCAGAAATCATTGATTCAGAAAATTCCGACGTTAAAGAAAAGTTGTCCAAAGTTACAAAACCAATTTTTTCAGAAGGCGCTTGGATTCAGTTTTTGTTTTTATTGAAATTTTGGATGGACGATACGTCAAAATCTTTCGAAAAAACAGATGTTTTAATTGAGAAATCAGTAAATACAGTAGTCGATTTATTAGATACAAAACCTTTAGAAAGTCTTTTTGATTTGGGAAAATTCCTGTGGAAAGAAAAAATGAATTAATTCAAATTAGTTCAGAATATTTATGAAAACAATAGACAAAATTCCAACAGGAAAAATTGAAAGAGCCAGTCAATTAGTAAAAACAGGTTTCAAAGTAGGAGGGAACTACATGGCTTATTATGGCGAAAAAATGGTCAATCCAAAGTTAAATAAAGATAAACTAAACGAGAATAATGCGGAAGATATTTATGATGGATTGAAAAACCTCAAAGGTAGTGCCTTAAAAGTTGCTCAAATGTTGAGTATGGATAAAAGCATCATGCCCCAACAATTTGTAGATAAATTTTCGTTGTCACAGTTTTCTGTCCCGCCATTATCGGCGCCGTTGGTTAGAAAAACTTTTAAAAAATATTTAGGTCATTACCCAGAAAACTTATATGATACATTTTCACCAGACGCTATGAATGCTGCTAGTATAGGCCAGGTTCACAAAGCTTCCAAAGAGGGTAAAAACCTTGCTGTCAAAATCCAATATCCAGGTGTGGCAGATAGTATAAGTTCGGATTTGGCTTTAGTAAAACCTTTTGCTATTAGAATGTTCAACATTAAAGGCAAAGATTCTGATAAATATTTTAAAGAAGTTGAAGATAAATTATTGGAGGAAACCGATTATAATTTGGAGTTAAAACAAAGTATTGAAGTTTCAAATTGGTGTAAGCATATTGAAAATTTGCGTTTTCCAAAATACTACCCTGAATTATCTTCTGAAAAGATTTTGACAATGGAATGGATTGATGGCGAACATTTGTCGGAGTTTACCGCACATAATAAAGATAGTGTCAAGGGAGACAAAATTGGTCAGGCACTTTGGGATTTTTATATGTATCAAATGCACCATTTGAAACAGGTTCATGCCGATCCCCATCCCGGGAATTTTTTGATTGATAAAAAAGACAATTTAGTTGCCATAGATTTTGGATGCATTAAACAAGTTCCTTTGGAGTTTTATGTTCCTTATTTTGAGTTGGCGAATCCGAATGTAATAGATAATCCGCATCTATTTAATGAAAAATTGTATGAACTTGAGATTTTGCGATGGGATGATTCTGAAGAAGAAATTGTTTATTTCACCAAGTTGTTTCATGATTTATTGAGTTTGTTTACCAAACCGTTTCATGGAGATTCCTTTGATTTTTCGGACAATGATTTTTTCGGAAATATTGCTGCCATGGGAGAAGAGTTTGCAAAAGATAGTCAATTGCGAAAAATGAATGGAAATAGAGGTTCTAAACATTTTTTATACATAAACAGAACCTTCTTTGGATTGTATAATTTACTTCACGATTTAAAAGCCAGGGTTGATACTAAAACTTTTGAAAAATATATAAAATAGTCAAAGTTTGTTTTTTGGTTAGACGAAAAGAGCTTACTTCACTTTGAGGTTGGCTCTTTTCTATTTATAAATTTGTATTTTTGTGGATTATAATTATGCTTCATGCTTCAAGTTAACTCCATTTCATTTTCTTATTTAAAAGAACTAACTATTTCTAATATTTCACTTTCGTTAAAAAAAGGAGAAAATCTAGCAATTATTGGAGAAAGTGGTTGCGGAAAAAGCACTTTATTAAAACTTATTTATGGGTTACATGATTTGAATGAAGGTCAAATTTTCTGGAATGAAACTGAAATTTTAGGACCAAAATTCAATCTTATTCCGGGGATGGATTTCATGAAATACCTAGCGCAAGATTTTGATTTAATGCCTTTTATCACTGTTGCTGAGAATATCGGAAAATATCTTTCCAACCTTTATCCAGAAAAAAAATGGCAGCGAGTTTCAGAATTGTTAGAAATTGTTGAAATGAATGAGTTTGCTAATATAAAAGCTAAAAATTTAAGTGGTGGTCAGATGCAACGAGTTGCCATTGCTAGAGTTTTGGCATTAGAACCTGAAGTTCTTTTATTGGATGAACCTTTTAGCCACATTGATAATTTTAGAAAAAATAGTTTGAGAAGACGACTTTTTTCGTACTTGAAAGAAAAAGAAATTACTTGTATTGTAGCCACACATGATAGCACTGACGTTTTATCGTTCTCCGATGAAGTTGTGGTAATGCAAAAAGGGGAGGTTATAGAAAAAGGAATTCCAAAGTTAATTTATGAAAATCCAAATAACGGATATGTTGCTTCGCTTTTTGGGGATGTCAATAAAATTATAATTAATGGAAAGGTGCAGTTTAATTATCCACATCAATTACAAGTTGTTTCAAAATCAAATTTGAGAGTTTCAGTGATAAAATCTTATTTTAGAGGAAGTCACTATCTCGTTGAAGCTCTTTATGAAAATGGCACTTTATTTTTTGAAAGCGTTAAAGATTATTCAATTTTTACTGAGGTTTATTTAAGATAATGTATTCAAAATAAATTGAATTTTTCATTTCGAGATAGCTTTAATCCTCCAATAATACTTCCAAAATACTAATAGCAGCTTCACTAATTTTAGTACCTGGACCAAAAACAGCTAGTGCACCTGCATCAAAAAGAAATTGATAATCTTGTGCTGGTATTACACCGCCCACAATAACCATAATATCTTCGCGTCCGTATTTTTTTAGTTCTTCTATCACTTGAGGAACAAGAGTTTTATGACCCGCAGCTAATGAAGAAACACCTAAAATATGTACGTCGTTTTCAACGGCTTGTTTAGCAGCTTCAGCAGGCGTTTGGAATAACGGACCAATATCTACATCAAATCCTAAATCGGCATAACCAGTTGCTACTACCTTGGCACCACGGTCGTGTCCGTCTTGTCCCATTTTAGCAATCATAATTCGTGGTCGACGTCCCTCTTTGTTAGCGAAGGTATCTGCTAATTGTTTGGCTTTTTCAAAGCTCTCGTCGTTTTTTATTTCTTTACTATACACGCCACTAAAAGATCTAATTTGTGCTTTATATCTGCCAAAAACTTCCTCAAGAGCATCACTTATTTCTCCTAAAGTCGCTCTATTTCTTGCTGCTTCAACTGCTAAAGATAATAAATTATCATTAGAGTTTTTTGCAGCCTCCGTTAATTTTGTTAAACATTCTTTTACTTTATCTGAATTACGGGTAGCTTTAATTTGCTGTAATTGCTCAATTTGTTGTTTTCGTACCATTTGGTTGTCGACATCCAAAATGTGTAAAGGATCTTCTTTTTCCAATCGGAATTTATTGATTCCAACTATAATATCTTGATTGCTATCAATTCGTGCTTGTTTTCTGGCCGATGCTTCTTCAATACGCAATTTAGGAATGCCTGATTCTATGGCTTTGGTCATACCTCCTAATTCTTCAATTTCTTCAATTAATGCCCACGCTTTATCGGCAATTTCTTTGGTCAATGTTTCTACATAGTAGCTACCTGCCCATGGGTCAACGGTTTTACAGATTTTGGTTTCTTCTTGCAAATAGATTTGGGTATTTCTAGCGATTCGTGCCGAGAAATCGGTTGGTAGTGCGATGGCTTCGTCCAAGGCATTGGTGTGTAAGGATTGGGTGCCGCCAAAAGCTGCTGCTGTTGCTTCAATAGTAGTTCTTGCTACATTGTTAAATGGGTCTTGCTCGGTTAAACTCCAACCCGATGTTTGGCAATGCGTACGTAATGCAAAAGATTTTTCATCCTTTGGGTTAAATTGCTTGAGTAATTTTGCCCACAACATTCTACCGGCTCGCATTTTGGCAATCTCCATAAAATGGTTCATACCAATCGCCCAAAAGAACGAAAGTCTTGGAGCAAATTCATCTATTTTCATTCCGGTTGCTAAACCAGTTCGAATGTACTCCAAACCATCGGCTAGGGTATATGCTAATTCAATATCGGCAGTAGCACCTGCTTCTTGCATGTGGTATCCCGAGATAGAAATGGAATTGAATTTGGGCATCTTTTTGCTGGTGTATTCAAATATATCGGCTATGATTTTCATAGAAGGCGTAGGAGGATAGATGTAGGTATTACGAACCATAAACTCTTTCAAAATATCATTTTGGATGGTTCCAGATAGCAATTCAGGCGCAACTCCTTGTTCTTCGGCAGCAACAATATAAAAAGCCATAATAGGCAAAACCGCGCCGTTCATTGTCATTGACACCGACATTTCACCCAATGGAATTTGGTCGAATAAGACTTTCATGTCTTCTACAGAATCGATCGCAACACCCGCTTTACCAACGTCACCCACAACACGTTCGTGATCCGAATCGTAACCTCTGTGCGTAGCTAAATCAAAGGCAACAGAAAGACCCTTTTGTCCTGCAGCCAGATTTCTTCTGTAGAAGGCATTACTTTCTTCGGCAGTTGAGAAACCGGCATATTGACGAATGGTCCACGGTCTGCGCACATACATTGTTGCATATGGACCGCGTAAGTTGGGCGCAAAACCCGCTCCAAATCCGATATGTTCTATGTGCTCAATGTCTTCTTTTGAATAAATTGATTTTAACTCAATATTTTCAGCGGTGTGAAAGGTGTCGTTTATCGGTTGCTGGTTTCCAGTTTTTTGATTTTCGACTAGTTGTATATGTTGTATGTTTTTTCTAATAGCTGTTCTTCTTGAGATAAACGTTCTTGTTCTAATTTTTCAGCCAATCTTTTTTCAATGATTGGGGTGATCAAAGTTTTTCTTGGATTATGTTTTAAGAAAGGATACAATTCCAAATCGTTTTTCATGCGGTCGTTTTTGTTTGGGAATTTGTTGGTTCCTAATAAAACTTCTTTGCCGCTTTCAAATAAGTCTTGTTCTTTTTGGGCACTTTCGCTAATTTTTCTTTGGATAATTCCTTCATTTAATAGCGCTAAAAACCCACCCTTTTCTTCAATTTCTTTAAATAAAACAAGTGCTTTTTCGGCCAATTGTTCGGTCAATGATTCAATATAATAGGCACCATCAGCTGGATTTTTTACTTTATCGAAATAACTTTCATGTTTTAACACCAACAGTTGGTTTCTGGAAATTCGGTCTCCAAATTCGTTGTCTTTGTGATATAAAGTATCATAGGGCAAATTAGCAACTGCATTGGCTCCACCTAGAATGGCACTCATGCACTCGGTGGTGGTGCGCAACATGTTTATGTTATAGTCGTAAATGGTTTTGTTGCGTTTGGTAGGAGTAGCAATGATATTGCAATCAAAATGATGTTGGTATTCATTTTTTAAAGTATTGAACAAAATACGTAACGCACGCAATTTGGCAATTTCGAAGAAATAGTTAGTTCCAACAGCAATTTCTATAGTAATTGGATGTTTTATGGCAGGGATTCTGTTGAAATATTCGTTTACATGCGCTAATGTATATGCCAATTGTTGCATTATATTGGCACCCGAATTTTGGTAAATACCAGCACTAATGTTCAAAAAATTTATAGACGATATCGATGAAATACTATTTAGTTTTTCGAAGTCTTTCTCTAAGTTTTCAAACCAATTCCCTTCTTTTGTTAATTGTCCCACAGGGTCAATAAGCATAATGAACTTTGCTTGATGTTTAGTGCTAAATTCACACACTTTAGCAGCGAAATCGATGGAAAGAAATGGCAGATAAAAATAGTACGTGTTTTCCTTTAAAGGAAGGTTTTGCATTAATTCTTCAATTGAAATGGTTTCATTTTCAATTGTAAAACGAATACTTTCAGCTCCTCGGTCTAGCGAATCTAAAGCACGTTGATTTGATTTTTTTACATCGTGAACAAATATGTTTTGCAGAATTTCAAATCCATTTTCTGAAGTGTTTTTGGTAAACTCTATTTTTGAAACTTCGTCATGATGATAAAAAGGTTTTACCTTTATGCCTTCTGGGCTTTCCCAAACGAGGGTTTCGTTGTAGTCGGCACCATTGAGTTCGAATTGAATTTGTTGTTTCCATCGTTTGGAAGTTAGGGTATCAAATTCTGAAAAAAGATTATTGGTTTTATTCACAATCGTAATGCTTTTTTAGTACTCCAAATTTAGTTTAAAATAATTTTACAAAGATAAATTGATTATTTTTTGCAAATAATTCAAATTATAAATTATGCCTTAATATTTTATATATCAGAATTTCTTGTATAATGTATGCAATTTAGTCCTGATAGGAGTAAAATATTATGTAGTTTGTACAACAGGAATTGCATTGGTTGAGATGCCTATTGTTTCGCTTTGGCTATACTGTCTTTAATTTTATCGTCTTCAATATCAATGATGTAAATGTCTTCGCTATCTTTTTTCATGTAATATTTCTCGCGGGCGTATCGTTCGGTTTCTCCAGGATTTTTAAGACTTTTGATACTTTTTTCGTCCTTAGCGATTTCTTCTTTATAATACGTTTTGTTGTCTTCTAACTCGTCTATTTGCTTGTTTAATGAGCGTTGATCCCACAAGGATTGGTTGTCTAAAAAGAGCATCCAAATGGCAAAAAATATCATAACCAAAGTATATCGATTTCCTAAAAATTTAAGAAATGGATAGTTGTTAGTGATGTTTTGATACCAGTTTTTCATAGGATAAATTAAGTTAATCGTTGTGTTATTACAGCACGAACAACATCAATTGCTACTGTATTGTGTTTGTCATTTGGAATGATAATGTCGGCGAATGCTTTTGTTGGTTCGATGAATTGTTGGTGCATAGGTTTTAATGTTGTTTGATAGCGATTTAATACTTCTTCCATATCGCGACCACGTTCAGCGATGTCTCGTTTTAGACGGCGAATTAAGCGTTCGTCAGAATCGGCATGAACATAAACTTTTACGTCAAATAAATCTCGGAGTTCTGGATTGGTCAAAATCAGAATTCCTTCTACAATCATAACTTTTCTAGGATGTGTACTCACGGTATCCTCTGTTCTATTATGCGTTACAAAAGAATATACAGGTTGGTCTATAGTTTTACCTGCTTTTAAATCTTTTAGATGTTGCACTAAAAGTTCAAAATCAATAGCGCGAGGATGATCAAAATTGATGTTGCTGCGTTCTTCATAGCTCATTCCAACATTTTGTTTGTAATACGAATCTTGAGAGATAATTCCAACTTCAGTTTCTGGTAATTCGTTCATAATTTGGTGAACTACAGTAGTTTTTCCTGAACCAGTTCCGCCAGCAATTCCAATAATAAGCATGTTTTTTGTTGTGTTTTGGTTTATACAAAAATAGAATAAAAAATCAATATCAATTACAATATCAATGTCAAAATTCAATTTCAATAAAATACTCGGTTGACTAGTATCTTTTTTTAGAGATTTTTTGAATTTAGTATTACAATGTAAAATAAAAATAAGATTACAAAAAATTATTTTCAACTCAACAAAATCAATTTACCATTTAAATTAAGACTAGGTTGAAACAGATAGATAAGATGTTTAATAAAACGAACTAATATACTACTTTTGTTGTTTAAAATAAGTCATTTCAAGTCAATGGAATTGAATAAAGAGGAGTTAAAACAATTTTTAGATGCTAAGGTATTAGAGTTTAATACTCCTGATTTTATTGAACCAGACCCAATTAGTGTGCCTCACCGTTATTCACTGAAGCAAGATATTGAAATTGCAGGTTTTTTAGCTGCTTCAATTGCTTGGGGAAATCGCAAGATGATTACTAAAAACGGTCATCGAATGATGGATTTGTTGGGTAATTCTCCATACGACTTTGTTATGAGTCATTCGGATTATCAACTTGAAAAATTAAATGGGTTTGTTCATAGAACCTTTAATTCTGATGACTTTAAGCATTTTATCAAAGCACTTAATCATATATACACAAACAAAGGGGGTTTAGAACATATTTTTATCCAAAATCAGTCTGAAACTTCGCTTCAGCCCTCAATTCATGCCCTACATAAAATTTTCTTTGAAATTCCGCATTTACTCAGAACTCGAAAACATGTTGCAGATCCCTATAAAGGTTCTGTTTCTAAGAGAATAAATATGTGTCTGAGGTGGTTTGTAAGAAACGACAATAAAGGAGTCGATTTTGGAATATGGAAAAACATTTCTCCATCCAAACTCAGTTGTCCATTAGACGTTCACTCTGGTAATGTAGCTCGCAAACTAGGATTGCTAACTAGAAACCAAAATGATGGTAAATCCCTTTTAGAACTGGATGCAAACCTTCGATTATTAGATCCAAATGATCCTGTAAAATATGATTTTGCATTATTTGGATTAGGAATGTTTGAGGGGTTTTAATGTATTAATTGCTACATCAAAACCCCTCAAAATATATTAAATAAACAGATTCTAATTACAATATCATCATCGTTACTATTCAATAAAATCGTATTAATTTTTGACGTTTCTCACAAAATTATTTGTGAGTATAAAATAGTTTATAAAATCCTGATTAACTTCGTTCTATTTGGTAAACAATAACTCTCTATATTTAACCAAAGTCCATGTTTCGTTATCTACTAAAAGCTCTAATTTATCGCAATGTTCTCTAATTACTTCAAAATAAGGCTTCACTTTATCACAGTATGATTCCGCCATTTTTTGAGCATCCGTTAAAACATTTGCTTTTTTACGAGCTTCTGTCATTGCTTCTACATGTGTATTAATGCCTTCAATATGTTCTGATATTTCTTTGATCAAAACAATTTGTTCTTTAGCAATTTTTTCAAAGTCTTTTCCAAAAATTTCTTTCAAACCTCGAACGTTTTCTATCAATGTGTTTTGGTAACGTATTGCAGTTGGAATTACATGATTTCGAGCAATGTCGCCTAAAACTCTTCCTTCAATTTGAATTTTTTTGGTGTATTCTTCCAATTCAATTTCATATCGGGCTTCTACTTCAATATGGTTCATCACGTTCAAATCTTTGAATAAATCCAATGCTTTTTTTGAAACTTTAGCTTTTAGTGCAGCAGGGGTAGTTTTGTGATTACTTAAACCACGTTTTTTAGCTTCTTTTTCCCAAGCATCGCTGTATCCGTCTCCTTCAAAAAGTATGTTTTTAGTTTCTTTAATGTATTCTCTCAATACATTGAATATTGCTTCGTCTTTCTTTAAATCATTCTTTTCAATTAAAGCATCTACTTCTTTTTTGAAGTCCTTCAATTGTTTCGCCACAATCGAATTTAAAGTTGTCATTGCATTCGCGCAGTTTGCCGAAGATCCAACCGCTCTAAATTCAAATTTATTTCCTGTGAATGCAAATGGAGATGTTCTGTTTCTATCGGTATTATCCAACATAACGTCCGGAATTTTACCTACTACGTTCAGTTTTAAATCGGTTTTTTCTTCGGGAGATAGTTTACCTTTAGAAACTCCTTCCAATTCTGCCAAAACTTTGGTCAATTGTGCGCCAATAAATACCGATATAATGGCTGGCGGTGCTTCATTTGCTCCTAATCTATGATCGTTGCTTGCGGTAGCAATTGCCGCACGAAGTAATTCTTCATATTCTTGAACTGCTTTTATCGTATTGATAAAGAACGATAAAAATTGCAAGTTACTCATCGGTGTTTTTCCTGGGGAAAGCAAATTCACACCAGTATCTGTGGCCATTGACCAGTTGTTATGTTTTCCAGAACCATTTACACCCTTAAAAGGTTTTTCATGGAACAACACTTTAAAATCATGACGCTCACCTACTTTTGACATTACATCCATTAATAAAGAGTTGTGGTCAACAGCTAAATTAGTTTCTTCAAATATTGGAGCTAACTCAAATTGATTGGGAGCCACTTCATTGTGGCGTGTTTTCACTGGAATTCCTAATAACATGCATTCTTCTTCCAATTCTCTCATATAATTTAATGCGCGTGAAGGAATCGAACCGAAATAATGGTCGTCCAATTGTTGTCCCTTTGCAGAAGTATGACCCAACAACGTTCTGCCTGTCATGACAATGTCGGGACGAGAATTTGCCAAAGCCGAATCTACCAAGAAATACTCCTGTTCCCATCCTAAAGTGGCAGCAACTTTTTTTACGTTTTTATCAAAATATTTACATACTTCGGTTGCGGCTTCATCTACAGCATTCAAGGCACGTAAAAGCGGAGTTTTATAATCTAAAGCTTCACCGGTATAAGAAATGAAAACGGTTGGAATACACAAAGTGGTTCCAAATATAAATGCTGGTGAAGTTGGATCCCAAGCGGTATATCCACGAGCTTCAAACGTATTTCTAATGCCACCATTTGGGAAGGATGAAGCATCGGGCTCTTGTTGTACTAATTGACCTCCCCCAAATTTTTCAACTGGATCGGAACCGTCATAAGATGTTTCAAAAAAAGCATCGTGCTTTTCAGCAGTTGTTCCGGTTAATGGTTGAAACCAATGTGTATAATGAGTAACTCCTTTGGATAAAGCCCATTCTTTCATTCCCATTGCGATATAATCAGCTAATTTTCGATCAATTTTCGATCCGTGTTGCACAGCATCTTTTACCCCTTTGTATGCATCTGAAGTGAGATACTGCTTCATCGCTTTATCATTAAACACATTGGAACCAAAAAGATCTGATTTTTTACCAGCTTCTTCAAATTTTACAGGTTTTCTACCGGAAGCATCTTTTAGTGCTTGGAAACGTAAAGTTGACATAAAAATTAATTTTTTAAAGTTATACCCTAATAATTTGATACAAATATAATACTATTTTAATTAAAAAATAAATTCACCCTATTTTTTTAGGGGCTATTTTAATATTTTAAATTTTAAATTATGAATTTTCACCAATAATGAATAAAGGTTACCTTTGTAATTCATAATTCGTAATTCATAATTAAATGATGGTTTGGATTTTATTTATAGCTGCCGTTTTACTTTTTTTAGCTTTAGATCTAGAAATCTTCAACAAAACGCCTCACATTATCAGTTCTAAAGAAGCTGGAATTTGGACTGGAATTTGGGTAGCTTTATCTTTATCTTTTTCTGGAGTCATTTATTGGTTGTATGAGCAAAATTATATTGCTAATCCTGATCAACTGAAACCTGCGGTGGCCTCTTTGAAATTCATTACAGGGTATTTGATAGAATTATCATTAAGTGCTGATAATATTTTTGTGATTGCAATTATATTTGCTTCTTTTAAAATTGCTCAGAAATACCAACATCGAATTTTGTTTTGGGGCATTATTGGCGCCATCATTTTTAGAGGTTTTATGATATTTTTTGGCGTAATCATAATCAGAAAAATTGATTGGACCATCTACATTTTTGGTGGATTTTTGGTTTTTACTGCAATCAAAATGTTTTTCAAAAAAGAAGAGGACGAATTCAATCCAAAAGAATCTTTGGTGTATAAGATAATTGGAAAAGTAATTCCGATTACGCATCACAAAGACAAAGAACACTTTTTTGTAAAGGAAAACAATCGCAATTGCGCCACGCCTTTGTTAGTAACATTAATACTAATTGAAGTGATGGATATGGTATTTGCTATGGATAGCGTTCCGGCAATTTTAGCAATTACCTCCGATCCATTTTTAGTATTCAGTTCCAATATTTTTGCCATACTGGGTTTGCGTTCGATGTATTTTTTCTTGGCCAATATGTTGGAGAAATTCCAATATTTAGAATACAGTTTGATTGCTATCCTAATTTTTGTTGGAATTAAGATGCTCATTATACATTTCTATAAATTCCCAGAATGGGTTTCATTGAGCTTTATAGGAATAGCATTAACAATCGGAATTATAGTTTCATTACAATTATCAGATCCAAAAGAAAAATAAAAAAAGAGGATGTACTATTGTACAACCTCTTTCCAAACAAACTATAGATTAACCTAAAATCTATTGCTCTTTAATAACTTTAGATTCTTCAATATTAAATGCTTTTGCTACTGCATTGTAATCCGCATAATCAATATTATTAGCTTTTTTATTTCCTTTATTTGAAGGAATTATAACAATTCTAAGCACTTGATTGATTCTATAACTAGTATTAACACCAGCTAAATCATAGCCATCCATGTATATATTTGCATCATATTGTGTAAAATCGAAATCATATCTAAAATCTAAAACACCTGTATTGGTGTAAAACGTTTCTGGAAGTAATTTCCATACATCAGTTCCATTTACGCTACCCGACAATCGATAAACCAAGGCCATATCTGTTGGATAAATAGTTTGAGGAAACGTAATTAAGGTGCTAAAATTATTTGCTGTTGTAAAAGATCTTACATATTCGTATGTAGTTGCAAGAAATTCATAGTTATTAGTAACTTGCTGAACTGGTGTGTCGTGTACGGTGCAACTTTGTAGCGAAATCATCCCGATAAACGCAAACAATAATGTAATCTTTCTCATGGTTTTATTTTTTTTATGATTAATAATATTAATATCTTATTCAATTGCTGTGCCAAAGTTCCATTTTAACAAAATATTGTAACTTTGAAACATGAAATTGTCATTAAACTCAAATTTTCAAGAGTCAACCCCTATAAATAAAAAGGCGATACCATATATGACCTGTAACAAATTAAATTTCACATATATGAATAACAAGAATAAACTCTATATGATCATGCTTGGCTGTCGCCCAAAAAGCCGCTTCACTGAGCAACATGATATTTTTTTTGGAATCGGAAAATCATTAAAAGAATTAATCCCAAGCATGAAAGCTTTTTGGCCAGAAGCTAAAGGTCAAATTCATATTGATGCTTGGCGCGAAGTTACCGTTGTAGGTAATTTTAATATTGAGGTGGTAGCAAAAGGAACCGCAAAAATGTCTAACTCACATTTATTTTTCATTAACCTTGGTGGTTATAAAGAAGATGAATTTGAAGAATACCATTATAAAGTTTTAGCTGTGGGCGAAACTTTATCAGATGCTACCAAAAAAGCCAAAGAAACTACTTTCTATAAACATTTTGGATTTAAAGCCGCTACTTCTCATATTGATGATAAATTCGGAATTGATGTTGACGATGCTTTCAATGTTAAAGAAATTCTTCAACCTGTATTTAAAGAGCAATTTGAAATAAATATTTATTCAAATCCAAATTTAATAGAAGATCAATTGCATGTCGGGTACTTGAAATTGGATAAAATCTTTTAATTATGAGCAGAAATAACGAAGGAAATATCAAAAAGCACAACGACAAACTTCACAAAGAGCAAGATAAAGCAAAAGCCAAAAAAGCAGCCCGAGAAGAAAAACTAAAAGAAATAGTTCGAAAATTCAACGAAAGTAAAAATAAATAGCTTTTATTTAAAAGTATTATTTTTAATTATTTTCTTAATTATAGTGCCATTTTCGGAAATGATTTTTACAAAATACAATCCGTTAGATTGAGCTGATAAATCCAGTTTGTCAGTTACAAATTCACCTAAAATAGTATAAATAGCAACGCTTTTTACTTCACCTAATTGATTACTGCCAATAGAAATTAGACCCGTTGTTGGGTTTGGGTATAATACTATTTCGTTATCCGCATTTAAAGAAGCTAAGCTCAACAAATCAACTGTATAGCAATTTGATATGCTTTGACAACCATTTGTGGTTAATTGAACTGCATAATTGCCGCTAACTATTGGTGAAAAGGTTTGTGCAGTTTGACCGTTTATTGGTGCATTATTGTTGTCGCAATCAACCCAAGTGTAAGTTGTTCCTGCTAAAGTTCTATCAGCAGTTAAAGTTGTCCCGTTAACTGTAACACCGGTTGTGAAAGCATTTTGTGTATCGGTAATTGTTACAGGAATTGTAATGGTATCCACTTGATCGGGATTACAAAATACATTAGTAATAGTTAGAGTTACTTGTTTTACTCCAGGGCAACTAAAATTATGTGTTGGATTTATTGCTGTGCTTGCTGCTGAACCATCTCCAAAATCCCAACTTAAATTATCATAATTAGAGCTTCCGTTAATAAATGAAACTGAAGCGTTATTAGTGGTAGAATTAAAATCACTTGCGACTGGAAAAAATCCAAAAATAGCGGTAGGAGTTAAACAACGTTTAATATCAAAATAAGTAATATTGGTGGGAATAAATTGTGTTGCTGCTTCATTTCCATCTACTTGCAAAACGGGAATTCCATAAGCAGGATCGAACCATTTGTAGGAAACTGTTGTAACGGTATTTTGTGTTGGTGTTCCGCTAACGGTAACCGTTATATCATTCACTACAGTAGTCTTCATTTTTAGTACATTAGAAAATGCTCCAAAAGGAGTAATGAGCGAGCCCCAACCTTCAACCAAATTAGTACGTTGTCCCGTAGAGGCATATTGAATCGGCACCCCTAAATTAGTTAAATCTAAACTTAAAGCATTATTATTGGTGTAATTGTCATTAAAATGAATAGGAAATTGATACAATATGTCTGGGGCTTGATAGGATGCCACAAACGGAACTGTGGTGCCATTAAAAGTAATAGAAGAACCTATCATTCTATTCTCCAATGATGTTGAGGATAATTTAAGATGATCAATAACGTTTGTTAAACCAAAACCTTGAATTTGAATTCCATCAGTTAACTTAGTTGCTAAATTAAAATTACTAGTGAACTGAGAATTACAATTAAAAATATATCCGTTAAATAAGCACCAAATATTTTTATATCCTGCGCTGTTTGGATTTTGGTATAAAAGTGTTTCTTGTGAACTGGGAGTAAGTGTGCTGTAATCCCAATTGAAATTTGTACCAGTCTGTACAAAATCAATTCCAACTAAACCAGTATTAGAATGGCTAACAATAAA
>Ga0114958_10001156_pt1 | contig 21147 bp, 21 predicted proteins | sample C_130208_EF_Meta_FD_89577 | JGI IMG/M metagenome (GOLD analysis project Ga0114958, IMG submission 89577) | Freshwater microbial communities from Lake Croche, Canada to study carbon cycling - C_130208_EF_MetaG | ecosystem: Environmental > Aquatic > Freshwater > Lake | place: Lake Croche, Canada...
AAATAGGGTGTTGAGTCTCAATGGATTTTTTGTTTCTTCTTGAAGTTCATTACACTTTTTCACATAATCGTCATCATCATTGTAAATGGTCTCACCTTCCACAAAACAACTCCTATTCTCTTTTAATAGTTCTTCTATATTTTCATTTATGTGATCGATTTTAAACGTATAAGTCATTCCATTTTTTGTCCGAGTTCTTACAAAATCTTTTTGAAATACGATACTCCTATCTTTCAGCTCTATTTCTACGATGCTGTCTTCCATATCTAATGCGTGTGTTTCAAAGACCTTTAGATTGTTCCTTCCAGGAGAATGGTTTTACGAACGCGTGCCTCACCTGTGAAAAAAGAATGGCTTCAAGTATTTCTACAAAAGACTCTTCAACAGTTTCAGACAGATGATAATAAAAAATGGTTTCAACTCGTAGTTCTCGATCCAATACTCAATCATATTCTCGAACGCATGTTCCCGTACATAGTTATTCTTACCGTACTCTTTGTACTTTTAACTGTTATGATTACACTCACCCTAATTCTTGTATTTATGCGAGTTCCCGCAGCATTGGGGGTTGTCGCGGCGTTATAAGAAAAATCATTTATAAAGAATCTATAGTATGGCACAACCACCTGCGATAGAAAATCCTTTTGCCACATGGGTTCGTTCATGGGTTCATTATGACAATCTGTCCAACAATTATGGAAAACAAGCGACAGGCGCACGAAAGTTACGCGATGAATTTGAGACGAAAATTATTCAAAATCTTCGTGCCAACAATATGGAAAAGGCCACCATTCAAGTTTCAGGAGCTAAACTTGGCCTCGTAGAAGAACGTTGTCCACCCAGTTTAAGCATTCCCCGTCTCGAAACATATCTCCACTCCTATTTTCAACAAAAAGGGAATCATGTAGATGAAACAGATGCTATTCTTCGTTATATAAAATTACAGAAAAATGCGCAAACGGTCCCTGTTGTCAAGTTGAAGAAAACATCCTTGACTGCCACAGCTCTTCCTCCCGTCCCTTCTGCGCCCCCCGCAACACTTAAATAAATTATACCTATATATATAGTTGGATCGTTTCTATTCTTATAAGGAGACAATGAATTTTTCGTGTGCCAATGTTCTTGTAAGGCGTGAAAAACGTGAGTCTTTTGAATGGTGGGTAAATGAATTACCAGAAGACTGGGTGAAAGATTTTATAAACTTAGGATTACGCCCATTCCTTAAAAAGCATGGATATATATTCCATTATGGAGATAAAATTTATAAACAGTTCCTCTACTGGGCATGGTCGCACGCATTTGTTACAAATAATAAGAATTATGTTGTTCGTCATCATGAACAACTTCATTTGGGGGGACATGATGAACATGACTGGTTTTGTTATAAAATTCCATTTGATGTGTGGGAAGACTTTATGGATGAATGGACAGAATTAGAGTGGCTTGACGAGTCGGATGTGGGTGTTCGACAACGTGCGGATTTACAATCATTTGTTTGGAATATCCTTGATCTTACCAATAGTCCGTCACATCATCATTGGAATGAAATGACCGAATATCAAAATGAAGATAGCGATAAGGAAAATAATAAAAAAGAGCATGAAGTTGAGTTACAGGCGTTTGCGGGTGATCGGCGCACGCATTAAGAAGTCCATGAATTTCCATTCCACGGCAGAATAGAAATACTATTGGCTTCACCACGGTAATGCGACACTTTCTTCTCAAACTCCAATCCACCCGGTGATAGAGGAGCACCCTCACCAGAGGTGATAGCATTAGCATCATGATTGCTTTGGTCAGGTTTGTGTCCAAAACAATTGACACCATATCGTAAATCTGGATTGTCAAAAAATCCACCGTTGAGTCCAGGGCGACCACACGACTCGCGTTGTTCTTCAGGTCCATCTTGAATACGCTTCCATGTTTCCTCTTGGGTTGGGTAGACGGCCATTTGTCCTTTTACCCATCCGTAATTACACCAATCGGCACCATGTCCGTAGGCCTTCTTCATTTGTTCATAGGTTGCTAATTCAGCACCGAGAGCCTTACAGAGTGGTTCTGCGTCGTGATATGTATATGCATTCTTACTTATATTAAAGACCTCCTTTTTACCGGGCAGTACCTTTTCTACAAACGAGTTTTTATCCACATTGGCATCCTGGGGAGCAACGGGTCGATGATTGATACTATCATCGGGCGAGTGTTCTTCAGTTGGTGAAGGAGGTGGTACAGGTGCTTGCGCCGCTCCAAAAAGCTGGCGAACCGATTCATACAATACCCCCAGACCTTGGTAAATAGGGTGCCAGAAAAGAGCTATAAATCCTAGAAGAATAATAAGACCAACCATAATAACAATTTGCGTTATGGAAGGTCCAGAACCTGATGCTGTTGTATTGAATACAGAATTAGACAATAGGGTGTTTTTCACTGTGTTGGCACCATTCATTGCACCATTCATGGCATTTGTCACAGTGTTTGATGCGACATTTGCTACAGCGTTTACAGCGGCATTCGTATTTTTTGCTACTTTGTTCATGTTGAATAGCCCCATATTGGGAGTCGGAGAACCCAGAGTATTCATCTAACAGAGCATATGTATTATAGAATTATCGTTAAATATGAAAAGAGGATACATTTTTTATAACGTATCCTCTTTTTAAAGTGATTATTAACTACAATTCTTAAAATTTTAGATACCATCATCGACAGTGCGATTTCCACCACGAGAGGCTAAGAATTGGCGCTGATCCGGGGTAGTACATACACAACCTCCATCACAAGCATAAGAGGCTCCACAGCACTCGGGCTTGCATTGATTGTTCTTGAAATAAAAGAGATTATCGGGCCCAGGAACTACGGGGGGGCCCATGAGGGGCTCGTTCGGAGAATTGTAACGCCACTGGCTTGAATTTCCAGTAGAAACAGATACTTCATCAAAAGGTCCCATAGGTTTATATTGCTTACCCGCAGCCGCCGCATTTTGTAAGAATTGAGAGGTGAATCCCTCACGTGTCACACGACCCTGGAATCCATACATTGCCAATAGATTAGCAACTATTAACAGAACTAGTCCACAAATTAATACCTTACCGCGCATTTCTACCTAGTCATAGAAATTTCACCCACCCTTCTGAAGAATATTTGAAAGCATTTCATAGCAAGATTCTAGGTTTTCCTCACCTACTTCTGTAAAATCTCTCACCAAATGTGTGCCCGTTTCATTACGAAGTAAAAATGAACCAGAATCTGTTACCAAAAATATACCCGCCTCTTTCGCCTCTTTCACCTCTTTTCTTTCTGTAAAGTTCTCTGTATCCAATGACCATCCATCTATTTTCTTTATCCATACACCATCACTCAAAGAGGATTTCATCCGGGCATTTCCGTAATAAATAGCTTTTACAACACCTGTTTCTCGTTTTCCCGCAATTATATCTCCAAGACGAACACTTTGAATCGAAACCCATTTGTTCATTTTACAATCAAATACATCGGTTGAATTGAATTTTGCTAAAGGTACTGATTTTGGATATGTTGGAGGGCATGGAGTTCCGAGTGTAGTCGCCACAAAATCGATCCATGCCTTACGCCCTTCGTCTGTCGAAACTTCTTCCCAATCACCCACTGTAATTTTCTCCAACGGAACCGAATGTTTCGTAGTGTTTAGGCAAATAAGACGTTCTAAATGTGTTCCTGGAGGTGGGGGGGCAACATCAGGATGTTCTCTTGCCAAGAGCCAGATTCCATTATGGAGAACACGATGAGTTCCACTCATGAGAACGCCTTCAATAGATACAAGAGAGACGCCCTTTGCCTCAACCAGCATTACACCTTCCACGATATTTGGTGTTGTACCTTCTTGTGAGTAAAGTTCATCACAGATATGAACTTCATATAAGTGTTTGTAGGTTCCATCTTTCATTTTCACGAGCGCATGAGGATCACAACAGAATCCAGATGTATCGCCCGCATCTCCCGCTGAATTTAATGTTGAAAGACCAATACCCGCAATCACCATGGTTGGTAAAATAATAGCAAATTGTAAAGGAAGCAATGTAAACCACATAAAAAACATCATGGCCGATAAAATTCCAGAGACAATTAATACAACAACCATAGATAGTTTCAATGTATTTATAATTACATTACCAAGAGAAAGTGCTTGATATACAATTGCGATTCCAATAGCGGCAACACGACCCATAGCGAATTTCATACGTTGAAAAATCGTGGAAAAATTCACCATGATATGAGAAAAAATACGGTATTTTTCGTTCAGTATACTACCAAAATCTCCCCAGCTTTTCGAAATCATTCCGCGCATATTGTTCATAATCGGTGCCACTCCATTCGCAATTGTCACTTGTTGTCCTAAAATTGCGAAAAAAGGTGCCATACCTTGCGCACCAACCTCTTTCGCCATTTTGTTAATACAAAATTGGAAATTATCTGTCGAAAAATCTGATGATGAACGTGTATCATATCCTGGTTTGAACAAAAATGCCGAAAACATAATAGGGATTTCACAACGTCGTTTATCCCAATTCGCCATAACGTTTTTTATATCAGCGCCCGAAACGATTATTGAGAAAAGGGCTGTGAGTCCAATTGTCAATAGAAAGATGCCTATCCACTGCATCCTCTTCTCCCTGTCAAGAGAAAGGAACATATATAGGCCGGATAGTACGTTGGATGTGTGATAACCTAATTATCAGAGTGTCGTTTTTAATTTAATTAGTAATTTATCTGCCGTAAAGGTTTCTGCTTTTGGAAACTCTTTCTGAATATCTTTATTTGTTTTCTCTACATCTAACTTAAAATCATCAAAGGATTTCATATTTACAATATCATTGAATCCAAAATGTTTTTTAATCTCATTCACTGGCTCTTTAGATAAAACTCGTTCATATTCTTTTTTATTGTCACACAATAAATTTAAATCTCTTACCAATTTATCACGATAAAATTTTTCATAATCAGTGCGTATAAGAATATATACAACATCTGGACTAAATGCTAAATCTTTATTAAATTGTAACCCAACAAAGACTATATCTTTATGTTTTTTTGTTAATGTCTCAATATCCTTTTTCGCACCCTTTTGAACGGTTTCCCATTTTCTATGTTTGTTCCAGTTAGTTTCATAAATATCATCTAAATCATATCCGGGTATAGGGACTTTTTTCAAAAGAGTTGTTTTACCAGAACCTGATGCTCCTACAATATAGATTATCATTCTATAATGTGTTCTTATTTGCGTGGAGCAAGTCTGCCGTAATAGTCTCAGAATCTGGACTATGGACTTCCACAAAATCACGAATCGTATCGCCATACACGGTCTCAAACTGGGCTGTGTTCATTACCACAAACTGAATCATTTCAATCGGTTCCTCTAAAAACTGTATTACACTCGATACATGACCCGCACGCTCCCATTTCTGTCTCTCTGACCAAATCAATGTACTCGGTGTCACACGAGTTCCATGCGGTGTAACCGTAACAACATGTGTATGGCGTTTCACAATTCCTGTTACACGTCCTGTTGTAAGAATATCCCCTATTTGAACATCCTTCATTTGTTTATAAGGACCGTTCTTCATTACAACGGGGGTCGAGGGATCGCAACAGGGCTGATAGAACCAATCGTACTCACGAGTTATTTTGCGTATTTCTTCTTTTTTGGGTTTTTCACCGTTTACCGTTTGCTCGATCCATTCCATCGTGGCCGAATCCGATTCGTTTGTTTCATCATAATCTGAGAAAATATAGTTGCCAACAGGAATTGTATGTGTATCTGTATCTAAACAATATAAGAGATTCTCTGTTCCTCCGCTCCAGTTTGGCGCTTTCTCAGCATCTGGATGTTTGTCGGCGCGGACAAACGTCCCGTTTGTTTCTTGGATATAATGATTACCGCTTACTAAAATATCACCCTGAGGGTTAGGGAATCGCACCATCGGTTGACCATCTGCCATGAATTTATAGACACTTATGACACGAGCTCCATTTTCTAGAATATCTCCCAATTGAATTTCTCGTATTGGAACCAGTCCTTTCTCTTTTACTTGTATAGATGTCGCGCCATCAAAACAGAACGTATCCATAAACTTAAAGATAAATGTTTCTGTAAAATTTTTACCTGTCTGTACTGCCGAAAGACCCATGTAAATAACAGCATAAAATATTGCGAAAACACGTTTCATCAATGTTTGCATACGCAGACTTGTTGTTTTAATCTGGCTCATCATTAATTTAATACGATCCACCAATTCTTGAAAAATTTTTGTTACACCCCCCACGAGTGTTGCGAGCATTACACGAAGACTATTCAGGTTTTGTAGAAAACCCATACATGTTGTTATAAGACTAGCGAGAATTGTACCAAAGGGTCCTGTAAAATCGCCCATTTGACCTGCCAAAATGTTTTTGACACAATAATTGAAATTCTCACTTACATCGTAACCATAGAGTGTTGCAAACGGCATAACCGAAGGGGTACAACGATATTTTGGCCAATTTCTCTTTATTTCTGCCACATTTGCGATACTCTGTAGTCCATAGAATAAAGCTATAAAGAAAACGGTTAATAAAACGATCCATATATATGATCCTGATTCTTCAGGTTTTAGGGTTGACACAACACCAGATTCCATGAATCTCCTGTTGAGTCTATTTATATAGATATTGTTTTACTGGCGCCTAAGCAGGTGGTGCTTTCAGTGGGTAGTGCTTTTTTATCCACTCACGGTCCTTTACAAAGATATGCGAAGCCTCGGGAGCTGTGCGTTTCGTAAGTTTCGCCACTGCATCGAGTTTGTGATACACTCCAAGAGCACCAAATACTTGAATTGCCTTTTTCAAAGCCTCTTGGCGTTGTTCTGCTGTTTTATGAACATTGTAACCATAGGCTGTTAATTCACCCTTGCGAAGAGGTCCAATACCTTCGCCAGAAGTAGGACCTTTGCCCGGAAGACCTTTATCCTTGATACATGCGGCTTTTACAAGTACACTATGTGCTGTAGGATATACGCGATAGGTTCTATTTTTCTTATGAACATTGAATCCCTGGTTTTTCAAGGTGGAAGAGAATTTACGTTTGAATGGCGCACGCAGAATGTATCCTGGTGGACATTTCTTTGTTAAACCGAGCCGTCCGCGAACACCCTTTAGACGTTCATGTCGTTTTGCGGAGACTTGCGCAGAGTTTTTTGGCTTTATGGGTATTGTTTTTATACATCGGGCTGGTACAAATGTACCTTTCGGTGTTGTATATTCTTTTCTATGATGATACCCTTCGGGACATCCTTTCTCAGCATTATAAGGCTTCGATTCAGGAAATCGATCCTCCATCCTACTTAGACATATTTAATTGAAATGGGTGTTGTGCTTGTAGTTTGAAGAAAAGATTGTACAATAGAACATTTGCATCTGGGTCTGAATGTAAAAGTATTTCAGCCTTTTTCCTTATTTGTTCAAATTCATTTTCTTGTTGCTCTGGCAATGATGGAACAGGAACTTCTTGTTTATCCAATAAACCAATCAAAAAGGCAATGCATTGTAAATATAGGGCATGAAAGGCATACATTGCTTTCGTATCCAATGCACCTTGGGTCGGGCTATTGTTTATAATTTCTTGTTGTAAACTATTCTTAAAAAATATGATACCCTTATGAAGATTATTTATCTCATGATGTAATTTTTCAGGAATCTCTTCTATATCCTCAAAATCTGGTTTAGGATCTGGGTCTTGTTCATTAAGGTCCATTGGTTCAATATACATTGGTTCCATTTGTCGGAGTACTATCTATTATCTTCTAGTTTTCTTAAATCCGTAGAATACTGCCATACCAAACCCGAGAGAAAGAAAAATAAGTGATAAAGAAATATATTTATCAGCCATGTAACTTTCTGAAAATCCTTCCATTGTATTTGTATCCGATGGTACACGTTCACCTGTACGTGTTAAAACGGTATCAAACTTGCTATCTATCGATGCTTGAACCTCGAGTTGCTTTGCTTTTCGAGCCATTAACGCTTCTGGTGAATTGGAATCATGTGATACTACAGGTGCTTGGACAACTGAATGAATAACTTCTAATGATGAAGCACCCTTTGGACCTGTTCCTATAGCGTTCATTCCTACCTGTTACGCGGTTTCTTATCTAAAGATTTAATGATATATTAGGTTTAGATAATATGGATAACATGGATATTAAATTCGGTTCTGGACCCGAGAAAGAGGGACTTTCCAAGGACGGTGTTATTGCTGCCTCGGCGGAAGCTGCCAAGGCTCCTACACTCTTTCAGCCCGGAGAACGTGCTGCTTATGTAAAAGATCGTGTTGAGGAACTCCTTCGTCTCCGAGCTCTTGGCCAGAATGATCTTCAAATCAAGGCTGCCCTTGGCCCCTTTATTGAGCAGTACCCTACCCTCTTTCAAATGGCCGTACAACCTAATTTTGATGTGCGACAACTCGGCACGTTTCTCGGTCTTCTCAAACGTATGGAAGGCGGCATGTCACAGCACCAGGCCTCCGTAATTGTCGGGCAAAAACTCATGAACGATTATATCAACCCGGTTATTAAACCTTCTTCTAATTAGAAGCCATGCGCAAGTATAAATTTAAAACGAGACGAATCCGACGACGAAAAGGAACCCGTAAACAAAAAGGTGGTGATTTATCTATTTTTGTGAGACTGATTGTCGGGCCTGGGGGGGGGCCTAAGCGATATAATCTTCCCGATGGTTCTACATTTAAAAATCTAAAGGATCTTTTAAAAACAAGAGGAATACACGTATACAGGGGCCTTTTTGGTGGTAGAAGTTTGAAAGATACCGATCCATTACAGAATAATACAACAATTATGATAGAAACATACGGATATCGTTCTCCAATAGATCTCGTAGATACAGTATTAATACAACACCCTAATATATCTAGTATTCAAAAAATGAAACCGATGGCAGATTTTAATGCTGGGGAAGAATCTTCAAGAATTTTTGAAGCCAATTGGCAAAATTATACAGAAGAACAGCGACAAGAAACATTATCAATCTTATCTGAACGATTAGGAACCCCTATTGGAATATTTCGTAATAATGGAAATACATTTTATTCTATACCACATGTTAGTTATATCTGTACTTTATATGGTATATCCTTAGAAGAAGGTTTGGCTAAATTCCGTCCAGAAACGTTAGATTTATCGTTTATATATATTTGCTTTGGTGATATTGCGGGTTTATCAACCGATCCTCAACCTATTACTGCTTTAACACCTGATGCTAGAGCAATATATGAAACATACCAGGGCACTGACGATGAACAAATACGTGCCATGATGGGTATGTAGAGTACTCTGCTAACGGTACAGGTATTGTTAACTAACGGTACACGGTAGGTATATGAAACTCATGACACCAATCCACCGTATTTTTGCGTTGTTGAATCCATAAGGATTCTTTTTCTTCCGCACTATGTGCTATATTACAAAATGAAAGAACTTTGTCAAGTGCTTCCATTTGTTTTTTACATCGTTTTTCTTGTAATTCTTTGAGTACGGCTTCAAGGGGATTTTCTTCCAAAATTCTATCAATAGGAGACTGTTCAATACGATCACGGACGAGGCAAAGAATCTCGATGGTTTTTGTCCGGTCCCTTACCGCCGATTTTCCCAGAAAATACCACTCGCTATTACAAGGACGACTTGTGACCGGCTTATACAATGTCCATTGCTGAAAACAAAATGCTAAAAGAGTCAATAGATCTCGTGTAGCTGGACTGTTACAATCAAATAATTTAAGAACACAATCTCCTTCAAGGGCCACTGATTTCAGGATAATAATCGCACTACATACAAGAAGACGAAAAATAGACTTTTCCTGGGCATAGAAATCCTCACTGAAATCGAACCCTCCATCCGCCGTAACGAGATGTGCTCCATGAATTCCAACAGCCTCGGCACAAGCGTTTTGATTACAAGGCTCATATATATTTCCTGTCTTTGTGGGACCTGATAAGAGAGTAATTGTCTTATGTTTTTGTAGGAAGTTTGTAGCACGACGCCATCCTGGTATAATTGTATGAGTACTTTTCAGGGTCATTCCAAAGACTTGGGGTTTCTGGCGCTTTTTGTATTCACATCCATGTAAAAATGCTTCTATAAATCCACCAGGTCCTTCACAAATATGAAGACTCTTAAGTTTTTGCTGTTGATGACGCTCAAAGAATTGTAATTGTTGTAACATTTCAATCATCTTGAAAAAACTGCGACTCAAGGGTTGTAGACAACATGTACTTTTCGGCAAAGCGAGACGAGAACTTGTTGTATAAATTAATTCATATGGATTTGTAATACGTTTTGCCAAGTCCCATGTATCTGTTTTGTCATAGGGTTGAATTGCTTCTTTACGTTTTTCTACTTCGGTAATCATTTCAGATTGATCTTCTTTCCATTCATCACTAGGAGTTTGTATTTGTTGTAGTACCCTAGCTGGCGGTATATGCCATTCAATACACCGTAACGGGTGTTTTGATTCCATATATTTTATACATGTTTATTGTTTAGGTTATAGAAGAGGCCTAGGACACAATAATTTCAATATCATCTTCCTCAATATCTGCCGTGGCTACTGGAAGTGTCATATTCATCTGTAGTTGTGTTTGTGCGCACATATCATTTTCTTCCGAATATAGTTCGGCATTGATGGCGCTCTGGTCAGGCACTTCATCCTCTTCTTCCTCATCTTCTGGCAAGGCCGTCAAACCTTCCATGAGACGTGGTAGCGCGGCTTCGTCCAAGAGAACCTGACTGAAGGCTGTTCCAGCACGAATTGTCTGACCCGTCATGATATTTGCACTCACACCCGTAACAGGGTCCATTTCGCCAAACAGGGCAGCCTTTAGAAGAATCTTCTCTGTCTCTTCAAAGCATGCCTTTGCCAGAGGACCACTATCATTCTTATTAATGCCATAGCGATCCACCGACATGAGACGCCCATTACGTGTCATGACGTCCATCAGCAGACCTAGATGGCGATAGTTAATATCGGCTTCACCAAACAAACTCGAAATTTCTGAATACAAGACATAGCGTGTAGCCTCAATACCTAGTTGCTCATAAATATCATGTACATTTGTCGAGTAGAGTTTATTTCCATCCACGGCTGGATGATTCATAACCGCCATGAAATTTGCTCCGTCTGTATCTAGAATATACTGTTCTACGGGTGTATATACACCATTAATATCCTCTAACTGACTCTTATCTTTACGCCAGTTGACGGATTTGATCCCAGTAACACCACGAATGACCGTATTGTTCAAGAGTTTATTCTGAAATTTCTTAATACTTGCCAAATCATCTCCATACAAGGAATCTGAAGGCTGTACACGAATACGCATAATAAGATTCTGGCTATTGTAATCACTATAGACTGTGCGAATACGTTGGTCCGTAAAACCAAGAGTATCTGTAACTACAAAGTTCACATCGTCCATGGTAATATTTTTATTAAACATCTTCTCACGATCAAACTCGAGACGAATGAGCCAACGACTCTTAACATCCTTATCATCGCCTACAGCTGCGGTTGGGGGATTGTCATCGGCATGCTGACGCATTTCGAATGCCTCAAAGAAGGTGATGAGTTCCTTATCCTCTTCGATGACTGTCTCAGAATCCTTGGGATCGTAGTAAATACCCGCCTTTAGAACAATGTCACGGAGAAGTGTGAGTTCCAAGTCCTGTGTCACCTCGCGGACCCGGTCCTTGTCATTGCGGAAGGCTGGGATCAGCGTAATCGCCAAACTCGTCGCCTTTGGATTATGGGTGACTTTGAGAAGCTCCTTCAGACGCGGGACACCTCGCGTCATCGCTGACTTGCTGGCAACCCCTGCTTGGTGGAATGTATCGGCTCCTGCCATCATCGTGGCACAAATAAAGTTGCGGGTCTCGAAAACGGTCAAATCGTACACCCAGCCATCCTTCATGGGAACCACTTCAGAAATGTTCTTGATTTTATCCCAAACCATGTCTCTTGTCTGTTTCCATTTACACTGAATTACTTCGTCCTTTCGTGTTAGGAAGAGAGCATCAAGAATATGTTGTTTACGCTCAAGGGTTAGTTCAAACGTTTCATGAAATATATTGGAATATTTAATAGGTATAACCATTGTATAGTGTCGTGATACAGATTTGAAATTCTTCAGTTCAGGCATACGATTTGACATGGTTGTAAAGATTCCAAAACGAGCAAAGACTGCTCCAAGTTTTACAAGTAACTTTTCAGAAACAGAAGTTGCGGTTACGTATCCACCTTGCTTTGATACACATCCATCCCCACAGATATACCCATCCACCAAACCCTTCAGAAAGTCATCTGGAGCTTGTAGAACCCAATCAGGAAGTGTCTTCATATAACTTACACGACCAAACTGGTTTGACATAACTTTTGCGAGGATTGTTGAATGAATAATCATACTGGTAGTTGTACCCTTGATTCCAGTTGTCTTGGCCTCACGCTCTTCACAGACCGTATGAACACCCACCTTCCATGTGTCCATAAGTTCTTTGACCTTGGCCAAGTAAATAGCATCATTATTCGTAATACAAATCTGGTTCTTATTACTCATTCCCTCTGCCAAATAGGCGCCCGCAAAGAATCCAAACTCCGTTGTCAAAGGGATACTCTCAGGGATCTGGCTCACATCTAATTTCATATGTTTATTGTATACACATCCAGGACGAATATCGTTGGAATTGTGACCATTGGCAAATGCCTCACGGAAGGAATCACTGCGCCCATAAGGAACTGTAAAGATCTTTCCCTGATTCTGCTGAAACCAATGACGCTCCCCACGCTCATCATACGCCCTCATTGTTTCGAGGGCTGTTTTGACTTCAGTTCCATAAAGATACTCAGAAGGTGGTAGAAACTCACGGAGACTCAGTTCTTTAATATAGCCTATACCATCGATCGCCAGATGATTGGCAATCGGTAATTCATCACCTACTTTCAGATCTGAACCATTTGTAGCCACAATTTTTCCATTCACAAATGTTAAGAATGACTTGCCTTTGGTTGCTTTCATGGTACGACCGGATTCCATCTCCACCTGTAGGATTGTATTGGTACCATCCTCATTTACAACGGGGTGCCGTGTAATGGCTTCGAGCTTTGTCCATTTCATATTACCATCTTCGTCGCAGGATACAGCCTTCCAATCATTTCCGTCATTCAGTTCAATATAAATACGGCCATTTTCAAGATGCTGAACCTTAGTGTCATCACTACAATTCATATAGTAATCATCAATGAACTCGCCGATCTGCGGTGTGATGATTTTGCCGTTTTTTGCGATGACGATCTCCGTGTCCCAGTCTACGCTGTTGAGCGTCATTTGTGTAGCGGGTTCGCCAATGCTCTGCGCTGCCACGATTCCTACCAGCTCTCCAGGCACAGCCCACGCTTTCCAATTCTTTACGACGATGGCTTCAATAAGAGTATTCCACGCATCTTGTGTGAAACGGTTCGCAAGAATTGTATGAGGGGCCAAATGGTAACGCAACGCGGCAATCCATACCTTGTTGAAAGGCTGTGTACGCTCAATGAGTTTCTGAATACTTTCCAGAATATAGGCAGGTGTCAAACTCGTGCGACCTGTTGGTTGTAGGTTGAATTTAATCTTAATATTTGTAAGAATTCGCTCAATATTCAGTGTCACAAACAACTTACGCGTATGTGCCGACTGGTATACGCCTTCCACTAGCATCTTACGATCCTTGAGAACTGCATTCACATATTCTTCAAGAAGTTCCTTGTCGTCTCCACGATCTACACCATCTTCCAGAATTCCTGTAAGGTCTACACCCTGTAGGCCAAACGTCGCGCGAATTTCTTCCACTTTTAGTTTATGAAGAGGAATATCAATTTCCTCAATCTTTGTAGAATTAATACCGTCCTCGCCATAATAGAACTGTAGAATAGCACCCGTAGCATCACGCACTGTGCCATCATGCTGTGTTGTGAGTTCCTCCATGGCCTTGATGAGCTGGCGCTGTGTGTAACCAGTCTCTGCTGTCTTCACGGCTGTATCAATCAGACCTTCACGACCAGACATGGCGTGAAAGAACATCTCTTGTGGTGTTAGACCGCGGACGAAACTACCCTCGACGAATCCACGGGCCTCGGCGCCATCATCATACATCTTATAATGCGGAAGGGTGCGATCCGTGAAACCATAGGGAATACGCTTACCTTCCAACGCTGTCTGACCTACACACGCAATCATCTGTGACACGTTCACGGCATCACCTTTGGAGCCAGAACGAACCATCGCCATAAGACGATTGTGGTTTGACAAACCTTTTAATCCAATATCACCGGATCCTTCCATGGCTTTGTTGAGAATACCAAAGGCACGTGCCTCCACCTCCTCTTGGTTCGACTTACCACTATTGTTTGTAAAGAGATCCATATGAAGTTGTAGTAACATTTCATCAACCTCCTTCTTTTTCTGGGCAATCGTTTCCTCCATCTGTTGCTTGGTATCTTCATCGGCAATCAAGTCACTAATGCCGACACTGAATCCCTTCAGAATTAGGTAAGCTTCAACGACATTCTGAAGACCATCGAGCAGTGCCACCGTATCAGCTGGTCCATAATCATTATAGGTTGTGTGAATAATACCCTTTCCTGACTTGTTAAAGATACCCTTATCGAGAACGCCTTGTAGGAACTCGCCCTCTACGACCTTTACAATATTCAAGTCACGACTATCCTTCTCATAACTACTGTTTTTCATATTTACATTGATGGGTGCAAAGAGACTTCCAATAATTTGTTGACCTGTGTATCGCTGACCTTCACGAGGCTTGGGAAGTTCTTGGAATTTACTGTTTTTCATCATGAGATTCATAAACTCACGACGTGTGAATAAGTTTCCTGGCTGTGTCGCCAAGTATGCCCCAGCCAGCGCATCCTGGACTACGGCAATTAATGGTGTGCCATCTCGCGGGCGAATAATTTGCATAGGGACCGCAGCAATCTCTTGAAGCTCCGCCGTTGCTTCGTAGGACTGCGGAATGTGCGCGTTCATCTCCGAGTACATTGAACCCCCTATGATTCAATGTACAACCCCAAAGTTTCCAAAGGGGACGGATCATATCTTGTGCCACATCTGGTTGGTTAAACCTTCATGTGTGACCCGCTACCGTATGATCTCTGAACCTTTTCCATACCCTACCATAACGGGTTTAGGAACTTGGCTGCGGATAACCGATTTCGCATTGTGTTTATTGTCTTTGGCACAACACTCATATTCAGATTTGTTACCGTACCTCCAGTCTTTCTCTGGAGCCAGTGTATGTTTTGGCACACACCTTGGTATCTGAATCTTTACGGGTTCCCCGTCAATTTGGCAGCGTCGCAATTCATTAAGGATATGTATAATAGAAACTCTTTTGCTCTATCTTTCAGCACTTCGATAGATTCATATTTCCCTACAAAAGTTGTTTCTTTCCCATTGACTTTCACAACTACAAATGGAATGCCTTTCGCGTGCTTCACATGTATGTATTGTTCTAGGTCATCTTCGTCAATCACTTCATTCGCAAAACGGTCGTATTTTTGTTTTTCATGTTGGGCTTTTGTAATGAGCATCTGTTTTGTCTTCCGCTCCTCGGTATTACAGACTTTTTTAAGTTGCTCTGATATTTTCTTCTTGGTTTCTTCAGAACGTTTCTCATATCTCCATAGAGGATTGTTCTTCTGGACAGGTTCTATATCCAAGGAGGCACATATGTTTTCCTGTGTTGAAGCATGTTCAAGGGTTTTACCACCTCGTGTCAAATTGTATCCCTTTGGATAGAATGTGACATATTGGTCAATATAGTCCTGTTCTTTCTGGTCAAGTTCATTCCGTAAGCAAGTTTCCAGCAACTCTACGGTAAATGCTTCTTTTCCATAATGTCGTATCGAATTGTTCAGATATCGACACTGCTTCTTCTTTGTGTTACATATTGCCTCACTTATATGATCTTTGAACCGACCTTCGAATCCAAAAGGGCGATATCGTTCATGATTTTTTCTATGTGTTAGTGTTTGCCCAACATATTGTTTTTTTGTGACCGTATTTGTGATTAGGTATATCTGACCTCTGATTTTGGAAACGTCGTCCAAAATATGATCCTCCATATTCCTAATAGTGTGACCGGGGTTTATATCCGCAATAAATTACTAGGCAGTTATATCGGGGACATTCCGCACAAGAATATCACCGGTAAGATTTACACCGTTCTCCTCGCAAAGTATTCTTACAACTTTTGCGAGCGGCTACCTGTTGGTGACAAGATTCTATCACCATCAAAGTCCGCATTGTACGGACGTACCACCTGTACGTTCAATCGAAACGTGTTAAACGGCAGTACGCGCACCCGATGACCCATCATCGACATTCGGTGAAGCGTTGGCTGACGATTAAAGAGGATGATGTCGCCGTCCATCAGATGACGGTTGACGATATCCCCATGATATAGCACGATTTCCTTCGTATTCACGTGCTTCAAACTGATCATGCGACCATCGACGCGAATGATGCTCTTGGCACCAGGAAAGACCTCGGAACCGTTCTGGACAAACTTGTAGAGTTTATCACGATTAAAGTGCGTCACCCGCTCTGGTTTCGTCAGATTCATGGCAATCTTCATCGGCACACCCACCTCGGCAATGCTGATGTTTGGGTCACCCGTGATGACGGAACGTGCCGACTGCTCCACACGTTTTCCCTGAATGTTGTAGCGCACACGCCCCTCCTTGGAACCAATGCGCTGCTGGATACTCTTGAGTGGACGGCCACCACGCTGTGCCGAAGGTGCTACACCAGGAATATGATTGTCAATGAGTGTGGCAATATGGTACTGGAGAATATTGGTCCATTCATCAATCATATTGCGCGTGCCGTTCTTGTCAATCTGCTCCTGGAGTCGCTTGTTGGCCTTGATAATCTCAAAGAGTTTATGGGTCAAGTCATCCTCGGAGCGCTGATTGTTATCCTGGACAACCGAAGGACGGACCTGAGGAGGCGGGATGGGTAACACAGTACAAATCATCCACTCTGGACGGCACCAGTAGCGGCTGAGCCCCATGAAGTCCACATCTTCGTCCAGGATTTGGCGAAAGAGACGAAGCACGAGTTCCACTTCGAGGGTCTGGCGCGTCTTCTTCTTAGCGGGTTGATCCCCCACCTTTGTCTCCTCGTCGCCAGCCAGTTCATCCCACTCAGCAATGATGCGCGCAATGCCATCGCGGACATAGCGATTCGGTTGAAGTGTTCCACACCCATCCTCTGTTTCCTGACCACAGCGGTGAATATTACTACAAAGTGCGAGCACCTCACGCCACCGCGCCTCCCCACGACGTAGCGCGAGATTCTTATATGTGGATTTATCAATCAAGAGTTTACTACAACGAACACAAATACATCGAAGAATATTTAGAATATAAGGTAAGAACTGAATGAAATATACAGGTCGCGCGATACGGTAATGACCGAAATGTCCGGGACAGTTATGATTTGTTTGTCCACAAGAACGACATGTCTTGCCATTGTCTAAAACTCCCATACGAGGGTCAAAGAGACCGCCGATTTTGGGCTCGCTTCCATCATAGGTAGATTGACTTACAACCTCTACGACGGATCGCTTGACAATTTCCTCAGGGCTGAAGATGCCGAATTGAATTCCCACTACAGATTCAACATCTGAAGTGGGTACTTGGAAACCGGTGGGCATCTCTTTCTATTAATAACTATGGTGTTAAGTAGCCACCAAACCCCGCCAATTTTATTTGTCTGGCTTTAAACCTTTTGTGTGGGTTTAAATATAAACTATGTAGTATTTTTTATATTAGATACAATGGATGAATTAATTGGCTATGACGATATTTCAGATCCCGTTCTAAAACATTCTTACGCAATTTCTTCTACAGTTGCGGCGGCATGGAATACTCCGACGGGTCAAGATTGGGCCGTTGTCGATACGAAGGCGCAGGGCGAAACTCTCTTTATGAATGGAGAACTTCAGTCTTGTAAAAAAGATGAATACATTTATCATGAAATGTTTGTACATTCTCTCTTACAGGGTTGTCAGAATCCAGAGCGGGTATTGATTCTGGGAGGAGCCGAAGGGTGTATGCTTCGTGAAGTTCTGCGCTGGTCCTCCGTCAAGCAAGTAACACAAATCGACTGGGATGAACCCCTTGTAGAATTTTTTAAGAGTATGGGCTCTTCTTGGAATGGTGGTGCTTATAAGGACCCTCGTGTGAGACTTCTCTGCTTGGACGCTTTTGATTGGGTCGCACGGACGACCGAGACCTTTGACGCAATTTTTGTGGATTTCATGGATCCCAAGGATTCAGAGACTCTTGTTCCACTTCTAGAATCACTCAAAGGAATCTTAAATCCAAAAGGGGGGCTTTCTATAAATGCGGGTCAGGTCCATGTTCAAGCGCGAGGTCCGACACCGGCCATAGGACTTGCTAAGTCAATGTCTGAAATATTTCAAGACCCTTCATTTCATCGTGTAGCCATGAAAGTATGTGTGCCTAGTTTCTTGGGAGAATGGTGTTTTCTTATGGTTGCTTCACAACAATGGTCTTCGAATATCAACCGTTCTACATATACACCTTCAGGTTTGCGGCGATTTACCTTTCTTGAACTGACACGATGTATTCGTTGGACATCTGATTATCCAGAAGAACTTGTCGATTTTTGGATAAAATCAGAATCAAGTGAAATGACCAAAAAATTGACAGCATCGGATGATGACAATGAACTCATAAACTTCCATTATGACCACTGAATATTGCCTTGAACTCTTTCCTGTTGACCAGGAGACACTCCAACTCTACGTAAACTCCCTCACATCTGTTCTTGGCAACCCAATCCTTACAAATGATGGTACGCGAACCTTTACTCGAAATAATGATAATGCAGGTCTTGACCTCTATACTGCGCGCAATCAGACAGTTTCTGGTCAAGTAACTCTTCTTGATATGGGCGTGAAGGCCCGCATGTCCTATAGGGAACGTTATTATGAAGTAAACACTCCAGTACATTACTGGTTGGCACCGAGGTCCAGTATTTGGAAGCAGGGTCTCACACAAGCCAACAGTATTGGTGTAATTGATAAAACCTATCGTGGAAATTTGATGGGTGCTGTCTTGCCCATTTACAGAGATAAAGAACTCACAATTCTGGGTGGCACCCGACTCTTTCAAGTGCTTGCTCCTGATATGGGGCATATTTCCTCTGTAATTCTACGACCCCTCTCTCACCTCGATGAGACGTCCCGAGGCTCGGGTGGATTTGGTAGCACTGGTTAGAATGAGTTCCAAGGTTTCCATTGAAGTGGTACTTGTTATTATTGTTGTATTAATTTTTGCTGGTGTACTTGTTGCGATGGTCCTCACTCCTTCTGGTGAAGGCTTTGTTTCTTGTCCCGCTGGCCAGTGCGCCGATTCACGGGGAAAATGTAGTATATTAAATTGCTAATGAATTTATCACTTCACCAGACCACACTTCGAACAAATTTTATAGCGCATCGGCATTCCCATAAAAGATACACGTACTGGATTATATATATGTTGGCAATAGAATTGATTTATGGTTGTGGCGGTTTTTGTTTCCTCTTGACGTTTTTCTACTTTCTGAATCTCGGGTTGTATCCCATATTCAGTAAGTCTTTGTTTATACGTTTCTAGTTGTCTATCAAAAGAATCTTTCATATCCTTAACAGGTTCTACAGGAAATACGGGTGTTGGCAGAATCTCTTTTGCGAATTGATACTCTTGTTTTAAAGAATCAAATTGCTGTTTTTGTTCCTCACGATTCAACGGCTTCTGTGTCGGTCGACCATGAATTTGGGCAGCTACACGATCCATTTTCTTATAGATAAGTATAAAAAATTGATATACTATAACTAAACATTACAAAACAACACAATGAACGTATTCCGTATTTTAGTAAAAAATTCCAAGGACTTTGTCCTCCTCGACCAGGACGGGACGGTGGTGGAAACGATATATGATGCTCGCCGCATTCCCTTTTGTCTTCCAGGTGATTCTGTTATATATGAACATAAGAAAGATATTTATACAATTGTAGAACGGGCCAAATATCCACTTCTTTCTGGACGGTTAGAACTTGCCTCCAAAACAAAGTATGGGATGACGGCGCGTGGATATCCAATGTACCTTTTCCTTCCCTTCCGCAAAGAGTTTCCACCCTTTATAGTTGGTTGTTCTGAAAAAGATACAAGTAAGAATCGTCTTGCCTTGATCGAATTTGAATCGTGGTCATCATCAGATCATCTTCCGCGCGGCGTCATCAAACAAATGCTCGGAACCTGTGGTGATAAGGTCGCGGAACGGAACGCGCTTCTTTGGACACATAGTCCTTGGCGAATTCCGAAACATCTTCGTACTCTGACACCCGAGCTTGAATGCTTGTATCCTGGATTGCGCATACCCTGTCCTGAGAAGACATTCAGCATTGACCCCGCAGGTTGTCGTGATGTGGATGACGCCCTCAGCATTAACATGAAGGATGACCGTATTGAACTATGGGTCACGATTGCGGATGTTGCGGATACGATTAAGAAAGATACACCGATTGATATAGTGGCAAAAGAAATTAGTCAGACAACCTATGAAAATGGTCGCGCGGTTTGTCCGATGTTACCCGTGACCTATAGTGAAGGGTCGTGTAGTCTCTTGGAAGGTCAATCCAGAAAGGGTCTTACCCTTATTCTTACTATTTGGAATCAAAGTATTATAAAGAAACAGTGGCTACGCACGACTCTTATTAACAAATACCAATATACCTATGAGAATTTTATAGAGAAAGCACCAAAGGATGGACTCCCTCTCGATTCACTTGAAAAAGTATTTCGTATCCTAGGATCCAAAACCAGGGACGTTCATGAATGGGTCGAAGTATGTATGCTCACCTACAATATTGAGGCGGCGAAATTGATTCAAGGTCAAGTAAGTGGCGGTATTCTACGAAAACACAAGGGAAAAAATGAAATTAAGTGGAACGAGTATGAACAACTATGTCCAGGCCTTGGAAGACTAGCCGAGGCGGCC
>Ga0114958_10001157_pt1 | contig 21145 bp, 17 predicted proteins | sample C_130208_EF_Meta_FD_89577 | JGI IMG/M metagenome (GOLD analysis project Ga0114958, IMG submission 89577) | Freshwater microbial communities from Lake Croche, Canada to study carbon cycling - C_130208_EF_MetaG | ecosystem: Environmental > Aquatic > Freshwater > Lake | place: Lake Croche, Canada...
AGGTTTTGACGAGAATGCATTCGTTGACGACTCGGATGATGAAGATGCGTCGAGACCAGTACCACTGCCAGAAGATGCAGAAGACCAAGAGCAAGAGCAGGAGCAGGAGCAAGAGCAGGAGCAAGAGCAGGAGCAAGAGCAGGAGCAAGAACAATTACCTCAACCCGCAGCGCAAGCGCAAGCGCCAGCGCAAGAGGAGCCTGTTGAGAAAAAGCGCAAAATTATTAAGAAGAAGTCTGTCGACGTGAAGCCTGTCGACGTGAAGCCTGTCGACGTGGAGAAAAACTAAAAAAAACTAATGCATGAATTAATTACGGTTGTTTGATGTTTATTTTAGTTTGTCAAAAATATATAAAGAAAGATATAAATAGATAAACACATTAATTGTTGAAAAAAGAAATGGAAAAAGAAAAAGAAAAAGAAAAAGAAAAAGAAAAAGAAAAACTGAAAGAACATTTGGCAGCATCAAAAGTAAATCATGATGCCAACATTTTGGCCGAACCTTCATTAAAATATGCGCATATATATTGTGTTATTCACAACATATCTGGCCAACAATATGGTCCTCTCTTGGAGAAATATATAATTCTAAAGCACGAGTACACAAAGAATGCTGCGAAGAATTGCATTGGGGATTGTTGCAAATTGGGTAAGAATTATGAGGTGAAAGCATCACTTGGTGGTGCAAAACACATCAAGTTTAATTTTGTGCAAATTAGACTGTCGCATGATATTGCCGCGTACATTTTGACCGCGTATTATCTTACTTTGGATAATGTTGAAGAAGAAGGTGAATTATTTATATTTAATGTACCGAAAGAGATGATAGGAACAATAATATTTGCACACGGGAGTTATGCGCATGGAACAAAAATGGAACACGGTGCAATGACGATGGAAGAAGTGTTGGATGTGAATAATAAAAGAGAATATGCACTGCGTCCAAGTTATGGGGACAAGTGTTGGGTAAAGTTACTTGAATTTCGTGTAAATGAATGCGACCTTTAACAGAATGTAACAGAATGTAAACATATTTGGCGCCACTTTCTTAGAATGGCGTATTCGGTCCCTTTTGGGTGTATGGATTTCTTCGAAACGCATCTAATAAATCGGGTTGAATGCGATTGTCCACACATGGCATTTCATATTTCGGCAAAAATGTTTTACCAATAAGGTCCTTTCCCACAGGAAGACTTGGAAGATTAGTTGGAACCATCTCACGGGATGCCTCAAACGTTTGTTGCAGTCCACGTATTTGCACATTTTGTTGATGATTATAGGTAGTCATGTTACCATGATTTGTTCGACTTACAATTGCCTCTTGCTTTGCAACATTATTTCGCTGATTTTCATACGATACATGGTCTGTACCTCCCCATCCAGTAGCGGACCCACCCGCTGGACCAATTTCAGAACAATTCGTCGTATCTCTTTGACCAAAAGTAGGCTGTTGATTCGAAGTCGTGTAAGCACCCTCCTTTGGCCCCTGTACATACGATTGCGTAGGGCTTAAAGTCATTTCTTTTATCGTTGGTGGTACGACATTTTGTGGCAGATAATTTTGAGATGATTTTGGTCCTGCAGCGGTGCCATACATTCGATAGTTGTCCACAAAATCTTCTTTACGCGTTGGCCGAATAACATCCAATATCGGCGCAAGAACAGATATCATCGCTTTGCGAAACCCTCCAAAAGAATCTGAAGTTGATGATTCACTAACTGAACGTTGCGTCTTATGAGTGTTGCCATTTCTATAACTCATTAGGACCGCGTCGTTGTCTCCAACATTCCCGCCCCGAGTAACCGCATTCCCCTGATTGATTGCATGCGCCTGGGAAGGTTGACGATGTGGTTCTTCGTATGCCCCTTTCACATAAGGCGCATTTCTATCTTGGCCGCCGGCAACACCACTATAGGACATGGTACTGATACTACGGTCAGTCGGATGCAACTCTTGAATCGGCCTTAGTGCCGGCGCAATTTCTTGCCCAGTCGTCGTCAACCATCTATCTTGATTTTGAATGAAAAAAGTATCCGGCAAATATTTCTCCACTTTGCCCAAGATACCAACATTACCGACAATCGCCGAAGCTGGACCCTCATGGTTTTCTAAACTGTAACTTAATTTGGGATTTGTAGCGACTCGCGTTTCATTAATTGTTTTCGGTAACCAAGCATCACGTGCTTCCATTCCGGAATTGAAGCCACCCGACCCTTCCGTTCCATAGCCCTGGTTAAGTCCAGGTCCGACTCGTTCTTGTTTAAACGGCAATACATTACTTTCCTTCATGACATTATTTACCCTGGATTGGAAAAAATCACTTTGATTTGGTGCCCCATGTGGCCACTGCACATTATCTTCCGGCTTGAAAAGGGGTGCCTGTTCCACCTTGGAGTAAAATTGACTACCACCTCCTACCATATTATCAAGTTGGGATTCTGCCGTTGCAGCATCGTACAGTTGACCTTTCATCTTGGCGCCATAGAAAGGTACCATATTGTTGTGGCGAATATCCTCCGTATTTACATAATTCCCCGTTAACGAGTAAAGCTGCTGGATTTGATTCCCCGTTCGAATACCCTTTGCGTTCATCTCTTCATATTTTGTTTGGTCAAAATACTTGTCCGTTGCCTGATTCGGATTCATATATGCGTATGCGCTGGAACTTTGATTTTCCGCTTGATTCGTAACTGGGTAGTTTTGCGGAATAATTTCCACATTGGGCAAGTAATTCGCTTTTTTGGATTGCGTAAACCCTTCCATTTTATTGGACTTCGATTTTGATTGTCTCTGATTACTAATGACAAATATACCGCCAAGGGCGAGTAACGGAATCGCAAGCTCCATTTTGTGTTTTCGTGTACTATTATAATGATATGTCTTTTTTTTGTTTTTATTTATTTGTTTTTATTTTTTTTAATTGCAAATATACTTTTTCTTTGTTAATAAACAAAAAGTATATTTTTTTTGTAACATACCACGTAGAAACATTCATATTTTTAAAACAATGTATTAAATATAAAAACACACGAAAAGAAAAGAAGAAAAGAAATGGACATTTCGTTTTCAAAAATTGGCGTTCCTGGTTACGGATTTACGAATCAAATCTTTTTTCTAATTACCAATATTATCCTTATGAAAAGAACTGGAGCAAATGTTATTGTGGTGGGACCATTTTTAGATGATTTTTCTAAAGACACTTTTACTCCGATATCCAAAATCATTGATATTGATAAATTAAATGTGTTTCTTGAGCAAACGTACGGCCTTATACTTGTTGACAAATCTTCCTTCACATTTGACATTGTTAACGTAACGTACGGAATGAATAACTGTGACAAAGACTTGACAGATGCTATCAAAAACAAATACTTGACAAATGGTCGATTATTCATACCGAAAGGCACCAATATGAATGCAATCGCAGGTGACCCAATTCCAGGACACGAAAAAGCATTATTAATTCGATATTCTATCAATAATTATGAACGAACCAAAATATATCATGAATCCATCATGTCCGACATTTTAATGAACCCATTGGGTGACTCGCGCACAGCCACTTACACACGGAGCAATGCGATTATGATTGGGGACCATGACCCTGCAATGTTTCACAAAATATTTGCCGAAATTGAATATACAAATGAATTTGTTGAAAACTCAAGACGCATATTAACAAGGCTGGACCCCACGAAGCGCATCAATGTGGTACATTTACGAATAGAGGACGATTGTGTCAATCATTGGTCTGGCCGAAATAATGATTGTCCTGCGCATGTTTTTCGGCGGTATATAGAACATAAATATATGATGCTTATACGTCAAAATATTGAGAAAGAGGATGAAACCATTATTTTATCAGAAACAAATACAAATCGGGTAGTACAGAATTTAATCCAAGAAGGATATAACCTCAAATTCAGCGACAAATTTTATAAGGGTAGAGAAAAAAATGCGATTGTCGATTTGCTCATATCAAAACTGTGCAATAATGTTTGCATTCTTGCCGTAGGCTCCACATTTAGTAATTATATCCGTGTACGCTTGAGTGAAGGTATAAATGTCGTCGAAATCAATTTAGATAACATTGGTGAAACCGAAATTCACAGTATTTCCTAAAATAGAGAAGAATGAGAAGAATGAGAAGAATGACATGGCTTATATGTGTTTTTTTGTTCAATTCTACTGCTCAAATTATTTGCAAAGGGCAAACATACATTTTCTTGGGCGCCAATAGGTAAATAAGATGGACGTGTAATAGCAACATCAAAAATATCGGTATCCCGTAAAGTCCATGCTGGCATAACTGTGCGCGATTCTGCTACAGTCAAGTTATAACTGGTTGGAAATAATACTGGTTCGGATTTTGCAACTTTCGATACAATGCAATCCCGAGTTAGCGGCAATGTAATTCCAAGAAGACTACTTTCCACATTTGTACAATTCGTCCTCAAATTTGCCCCCCATTTTTGAATACGAATTTGTGGGTCTGCTATATAGTAAGGATGTGTTCCATTCCCTGGCATATTTAACATGTACCTTCCTGGGTCGGTCATCTGTTGTAGTTTTTTTTCGATTCTGCATCTGTCGTCGTTAAATCGCGTAAGTGCCATTTGATAGATACTTTATACTTTTTTAAAAAAAAAGTATGGCAAAAAATATACTTTTTATACTTTTATACTTTTTTGTAAAAGGTATAAAATAACAATTTAAGGATTGCATGAAAACAAAATTAAGAATATTCAAACAAAGAACACATAATAAAACCTAATAAAACCTATTCAAACGATGAGTGCCGACGCCATAACTATTTTTGCGAATGCAACAAATGCAACAAATGCAACTATTTGTTTAAACATGATTGTGAAGAATGAAAGTCGTATTATCACGAGAATGTTAGAATCGGTTTTACCAATTATCGACAGTTATTGCATTTGTGATACTGGCTCAACGGATGATACTGTCAAAGTGATTGAAGACTTTTTCAGCACCAAGAATATTCCTGGCAAAGTTGTTCATCATGAATTTGTTAATTTTGAAAAAACGCGAAATGATGCACTAAACGCCGCGGCGGGCATGTCCGATTTTGTGCTTCTCATGGATGCAGATATGGTTCTTATCTTGGGACCAAATATGAATAAAACACATCTCTTAACAGCTGGGTCTGGTTATAACTTTTTACTTTTACAAGGGTCCAACACATTCTTCTACCAAAACACGCGAATATTGAGAAACGATGGCAATGCAAAGTATGTAGGAGTCACCCATGAATATGTATCTGTCCCGGATGGTAGCGTCACAGTGCATATATCGAAAGAAGACATGTTTATCCATGATATCGGAGACGGAGGATGTAAAGACCAAAAGTTTATACGAGATATCGCTCTCCTTGAAGGTGGTCTAAAGGAGGACCCAACCAATTGTCGATACGAATTTTACTTGGCAAATACCTATCATGACCTTGGACGATATGAGGATTGTATTGGAGCATATCGCCGACGCATTAAACTTGGTGGCTGGGCGCAAGAGGTATGGTATTCGCATTATCGAATTGCAGGTGCTTTACGTGCACAGGGCAAAACATGTGAAGCGATTTATGAGTACTTGCAGGCGTATAATGTAATGCCAGAACGTCTTGAAAATATGTATGAGGTTATTTCCCATTATCGTCAAAAAACAGACTATCAACTGGCGTATATGTACTACAAGATTGCGGAAAGCATCTTACGCAAAAAGATTCCGCGAATGACGTACTTATTTGTGCATGATGGAATTTATACTCACCAACTGTATTATGAGTATAGCATCATGGCTTGTTACAATGGCATCAGTAACATTGATTACGAGGTAATCCAATTGTTTCTGAATGTAACAGACGACAACATTTTGAATAATATATTGGCAAATATGAAATTTTATCGGCAAATGCCTGTCAAACTTCGAACAGTGGACATTTCTGCTCGCAACACAATTAGTGTAGCGTTGCCTGAACGACAAACACAATTTTCACAAATACAAACACAAACACAAACACAAAAACAAATACAAACATCACCAATACCAATAATATCAAGAAAAGAACCGATTCAGTTTTACTCAAGTAGCAGTTGTATTACAAAAACGCAAAAATCGGAAGAGTCGGAAGAATCAGATGCACCAAAGTATATCATGAATGTACGATGGGTGAATTATACCATGACGCGCCACAATGGCGGATATGAAGGATGTGAGAAGCATATTATTAGCGCCAATCAATTCCTGGAATTGGACAGCGACTTGAATATTATGACTTCTAAAATGATTCTTCCGACAACGACAACGACGACAACGACAACGACAACAACGACAACAACGACAGCAACAGAGGCGCAATACATTGGAATTGACGACCTTCGTATTTTTCAATCGGTTGTATCTGGCAAGATGGAGTACATGGGAACAACAAAGCACCAAAACTCCAAGATGGGAATAATATGGGGAGAATATCTGAGTAGTCAAAACAATAAAAGCGAAAAAAGCGAAAAAAGCGAAAACCAAAACAAAACCACTTTAGTATCGTCCGAGATAAAACCATCTTTTTCGGACAGAGACTGTGAGAAAAACTGGGTTCATATTCCAGGAATCGAACCTTTGACAGAAGATATATTTGTATACGATTGGCATCCATTGATTCTGGGAAAACTAAATCGTACATCCTTGTCATTGGATTATGTGCGTGAAATCAAAACACCACTCTTGTTTAAACGAATGCGAGGGTCAACTGCAGGTGCACTGAACGAGAACACCAATGAAATTTGGTTTATTGGGCACATTGTGAGCTATGAGAGTCCAAGAAATTACTATCATGTATTTTTTGCGGCGGACAAAGCAATGACAAAGATTACGCGGTTTTCTGCGCCTTTTTGTTTTGAAGGCGAACCAATCGAGTATTGTCTTGGAATGGTAGTGGAGAAGGACCGTGTATTGTGCTCTTATAGCACTTGGGATGGTAGCACTAAAATTGCGGTATACGCCAATGAGACAGTTGGGAATGCGATGAAATGGGAGTAAAAATGGGTTTACATGGTTTCAATATATGAAAAAAGGGTTTAAATATTGATGTAATTTAAATATGCAAAATGTTTTAAAAATGGGGAAGAGGCGAAATATGTTCTTGACAATGTCGTCAATGTCAACAATGTCACGAAAGAGATACTCGGAAGAACTGAAAGAGTCGGAGTTTCAAAAACGGCGGAAAGCAGATAGAGGAAATGCAGTTGTTCGATATTTGCATAAAAAGGGAAAAACGGCGGGCGAAATGATACATGCTCGCACGCGAAAACGTCGAGCGGAACATTTATCGCAAGTGTGCAGTGATGCTGGTGTTTGCATGGCGTTTGGGAAAGAGTCGGATGCAATAGTCGCTTTTTTCAATAATTTTGATGATTTTCGAAATGTGAGTCATCCAGTTACACGGATTGGCGCGGAATCGAAGAATGGATTTGTGAATAAGCTTACTTACACAAAGTATTCGTATGTTGCACATGCGGTGTTAAAATCGAGTGTTCGTGTGGATACGGATAATTTAATGTATGAGTATTATGTTGGGAAATTTTTTATTAATCCCGAAACGAAACGTTTTCCGTGTTTTATGGAAACCTATGGTTTGTATGTGTATCAGTCGATTGCAGATTATGATGCATTTAAAACTAATTTGACAAACTCTCCGAATTTATTACATAAACGTTTACGTATCTTAGACCCGACCCGTATCAAGTGGTGGACTGGATGTATGGACTCGAAATATTTAGCAGTATTGATACAGTATTTTGCGAATGTAGGTAGTTTAAAAGAATATTTGAAGGACCCATATTTTGTGGCGACCGAGTTAGTGCACGTACTATTTCAAATCTATATGCCACTTGCGGCGTTACGTAGTAGATTTACTCATTATGATTTGCATACGAACAATGTGTTAGTGTATGAACCCGTGAAAGGAGGGTATATTCACTATCATTATCACAATTCATCATCCGTACATGTGGTTGAATTCAAGTCAAGATATATTGCGAAGATTATTGATTATGGTCGATGCTATTGCAAACCGGTATCGAGTGCGGATTCCGGAGAGATACATGAGGTGATTTGTGGAATGTCCGATTGTCCAGCGTGTGGAGTAGGTCAAGGTTTTGGTCTATTGAGAAATAAAACTGCAAATGTCAAGAGGAACAGTTATATAAATGGTTCTATTTGTAACCAGAGCCATGATTTGCGTTTATTGCATATTGTATGTATGAAAGTGCCATCATTGTTTTTCGGTTTAGGGACCGCCTATAAAGTCCATTTTGAGGAATCTCATGGTACCCCTGAACAATTAAATTCTGGCTTAGAGACTGGTAGTATTAATAATGTGTTGGACGCAAAAAAAGTCTTGACAGAATTACTCGAAGCTCAAAATAATGCAAATACAACAGATATTTATGCACATTACAAGAAACTTGGCGATTTACATATTTATAATGATGGAAGGCCTATGCAATTTATAGAATTTTAGAATTTGAGAAAAGTCTAAAATTTGAATTAAACAGATGACATTAATAAACAAACAAACAAACAAACAAACAAACAAACAAACAAACAAACAAACAAACAAACAAACAAACAAACAAATGTTGCAACTCGACGAAAAGTATATACTTCGTATTACATTATCAGACCGTACTTGCGATACGTCGCTTCCCAAGAAACTTGTTTTACGTAACAATGAGATTCGTCAGGGGCTGAAAGAAATTTTATTCAACACAGTCATACGAATGCCCGGATGGAAAATCCTCGATATGTGCGAAGGTGCAATAGGTAAAAAGAATGAAACAAACGACGACGAAGAAAAACAAATCCGTGAATCTAATTATACATGGGACGAAAGAACAAGTCACTACATTGATTTCTGCGCGTATTCAACACAAGGAAAAGAAGTTGTTACGTTTGACGAGTGGAAACAATTCGCAAGAGCAATTCAACCCGAAATTGAGAATATGATGCACGCAACACCGTCCATCATATTTATAAACATACTAAATTAATACAAATTACTAAGAGTGAATAACGAATAACGAATAACGAATAACGAATAACGAAGAGCTAAGAGCTAAGAGCTAAGAGCTTGGCAATGGCGCCAAGCACAGTTTGATTTCCCCCAAGGATGCTACATTATATTTCACTACGAGTGGTAAATCATTTTCTAAATACACTTCAATTTGCGAACATAGATTTGTGCATTTGATAAAATATCCAAGATTTTTCAAAGAAAACTCTCCTTGAATTATCTTGGAAGAGTCTTGCTTCAACACAAATCCCATACTACCATCCGACTCTGCGCGATGTATCTCGGCGGATGCAAACTGTCCTTGGCATTTAAATATTAGTTCATTCCCGACAGACTTAATTTCGATTTTATCTGAAATGCAAGAAAGGTCCCGAATGATTTTTTGAAAATCACAAGAGGGTAAGTTGATGACCGACGAAAACTTGACATTCGGATATTCCAGTTCTTCTGGCTCTGGTTCAATCAGGCGCAATTTCTGTGTTTTGCATTGTTTGATTTCGCCATTTTCAAATTTGAGCGCAAGGTGGCTAACAATGCCGTCGGTGTAATCTCCATTTTCAATGTAGATAGTTAGTGTATCATCATTATCGATTGAATTAATCAGTTTAAAAAGATGAAACATGTTGACGCCGATGATAATCTTTTCCCGTTTACATTCATAAAATTCAAAATTTTGTGCCGCAAGATGGAGATGAGCTAATATGGTGTGAGATTTATCCATATTGATGATACGAATTCCATCCTTTTGAAATGTAATATTTGTTTCCAAGAGAATATCCTTTAGTGCCGTCATCAATGTCCTGAATGGCGATATTTGCACAGTTTTGATGGTGAGAATATTACCCTCTGTTCCGGTGTGCTGCATTGTTTTGTTGATTTCTATGTTTTATTGTTTTCTTGTTTTCTTCTTTTCTTGTTTTCTTGTTTTCTTCTTTCTTCTTCTTTCTTCTTTCTTTCTTCTTTCTTCTTTCTTCTTTCTTCTTTCTTCTTTCTTCTTTCTTCTTTCTTGTTTTCCTATAAATGGTAAATAAACGTGAATCTTTATATCCTTTAAATCCTTTAAAGTTTCGCCCTTAAAATTTATTTCTTATAGGCATGCGCATTCCGCCAGGTTGACCTTCGGTATATCCCGCAAACGTTATTGGTTTACTACAATGACACTGAGTTGGGCCAAAGCCAATAGTTCCGCCAATAGTGTTGCGAATGGCCGCTACTGTCTGTGCAACTTGAGTTAGTGACTGGTCGTTAAATGCAGTGCTACTATTACTTATAGATTTGCGCTTGTCTTCATATGTGGTATATCCACTACTGTTACAACTTGCGATAATGTCATTGTTGTTATTGTTATTGTTGTTATGGTTATTGTTATTGTTATTATTTGTATTTGTTGGATTCACCCTTGGCAACGGAAGACATGTTGCGCGTGCACCAGGAATAATGGTAAGTTGTCGTCTTGGCATTATGGCAGCAAATAATATGTCCAAAATAAATAATTGATATATGGATATATAATGTTTAAAACAATATAAACGTAAAATAGGAATACAGAGGACTTGCAAAAAGAACAAAGAACAAAAAAACAAAGAACAAAAAAACAAAAAAACAAAGAACAAAAATGATGGAAGAAGACATCCAATTAAAAAAGGAGGTGAATGAGAAGAAGGTTTTGAAGGAGAAAGTTTTGAAGGAGAAGAAGGTTTTGAAGGAGGATAAGGTTTTGAAGGAGGATAAGGTTTTGAAGGAGGATAAGGTTTTGAAGGATGATTATCTATCGCAGCGATACCAAAAGAAAACGCAAAAGCAACACGTACTTGATAACGGTGGCATGTATATTGGCACTACTGAAAACATCATCGCCCAAATGTGGACATTCCCTGACTCAGTGGTTGAATCAGTTGTTGACTCAGAAACGCTCATTCTGAAAGACGTATCGTATAACCCTGGGCTCCTGCAGTTGATTAAAGAGGTCTTGGTAAATTCGAGAGACCATCATGTGAGAATGTCCACCCAAAGTACAGCAAAGCAAGGAGAAAAAGGAGAAAAAGGAGAAAAAGGAGAAAAAACAATATGCGAGTTTTATCCGGTTACTATTATCGATGTTTCCGTGTTACCGGATGGTACAATATCGGTAATGAATGATGGAAATGGGCTGGATGTAGCAGTCCATCCAATACACAATGTTTACATTCCAGAGCTCATGACAATGCACTTCATGACCTCTGCAAATTACGACACGTCCGAAGAGAAACTCGTTGGTGGCAAGAATGGGTTTGGCGTCAAACTGGTATTGGCATGGTCAAAACGCGGGTACATTGAAACAGTGGACCATTTACGTGGGCTAAAATATGTGCAGCACTTTGAGGACAATTTGGACATTATTCATTCACCGAAGATTACGACATTGTCGAAGAAATCGTTGAAGCCTTATACGAAAGTGGTATTTCAATTGGACTTGGGTCGCGTTGGGTTGACAGACCTGTCGCCAGAGTTTTGTAGTCTCATTAAAAAGCATGTGTTGGATATTGCCGCTGTCACTGATAAGTCAGTCCGCGTAAAATTTAATGGCCAAGTACTTCCGGTTCGCACGTTTGCGAATTACATCTCCATGTATCTCCCCGAGGGCACCAAATGTTGTCACGAAAAATCGGGACCAAGATGGGAATACGCCATCGCCTTGAGCCCTACCAATGAATTCGCGCAAATCAGTTTTGTCAATGGAATATACACACCCAAAGGCGGGAAACATGTCGACTACATCTTGCAACAACTTATTAACCCCATACTTGCACTTCTCAAAAAGAAAAAGAAGATTTCCAGTTTTAATGTTATCAAATCGCAACTCTTGCTATTTGTTCGATGCGATATTGTAAACCCCTCTTTCGATAGCCAAACAAAAGATTGCCTCACAAGTACCATCTCCAGCTTTGGGTCCACTTGCATAGTATCGGATACATTTGTCGACAAAGTAGTTCGATTGGGCGTAGCAGAAGCTGCCGCAGCCATCAGCGATATGCGCGAAAACAAAACGGCAAAACGAAAACTGGATGGTGCAAAAACAAAGAGGGTTACCGGCGTCGCCAAATTAGATGATGCGAATTTTGCAGGAACTGAAAAATCCAAATTAGCTACACTCATGCTCGTCGAAGGAGACTCCGCAAAAGCAGGCGTTATCAGTGGCCTTACATCGGAACAGCGAAATGTCATTGGTATTTATCCATTAAAAGGAAAACCATTGAACGTATGTGGCGAGGAAATGAAACGTATCCAAGACAACAAGGAAATTTCGGAATTAATGACTATCATGGGACTACAATTGGGACGCGAATACAAATCATTGGAAGATGCTCAAAAGTCGTTGCGTTACGGGAACATTATCATTCTCTGTGACCAGGATGTAGATGGCAGTCATATCAAAGGCCTCATTATTAATATTTTCCAGACAATGTGGCCGAGCTTGGCGCGTTTACCCGGATTTCTTGGATACATGAATACGCCTATTGTGATAGTGACAAAGGGCAAGAAAAAAATCAGCTTTTACAATGAACACGAGCATGATACTTGGGTATCCACTATTTCGGACGCACACACGTGGTCGAAGAAATATTTCAAGGGATTAGGAACGAGCACTGGACCCGAATTTCGCGAATATCTTGCTCAAAAGAAATATGTTTATTTTGAACATACTGGGTCAGAATCAAGCGATGCTATCGACCTTGCATTCAATAAGAAGCGAGCAGATGACCGCAAAATATGGATACGTTCCCATGACCCATGTTCAACAACCGATACCGTCTTGACATCGGTTACCTATCAAGGCTTTATTCATAAGGAACTGATTCATTTCTCCGTCAAGGATAACGAACGAAGTCTACCATGCGGGGTCGATGGATTGAAAGAGAGCACGCGCAAGATATTGTGTGCTGCCAAGAAAAAGCGATTACATTCTGAAATAAAAGTGGCCCAATTAAGTGGTTATGTATCTGAACAAATGGCGTATCATCACGGAGAAGCCAGCTTAAACGGAGCTATTGTAGGAATGGCGCAAAACTTTGTTGGTTCCAATAACATTAATCTGTTGGAACCAAATGGTCAATTTGGTACTCGGCTTCAGGGTGGGAAAGATTCCGCATCCGAAAGATATATATATACTCAACTATCCCCTTTAACATCCCTCCTTTTCCCCCTGGCAGATGACCCAATATTGGATTACTTGGAAGATGACGGCCAGAAAATCCAACCGCGGTTTTACGTGCCTATCATCGCAATGACGCTTGTCAATGGAGCAAAGGGTATCGGCACTGCATTTAGTACGGATATTCCTTGCTTTAATCCAATTGCCATTATTCACTACTTGTATGGTCGATTGCAACCAACAATGGCAACAATGGCAACAACTGGTGTACCATTAGTGCCATTTTACAAGGGTTTCCGTGGTACAATTACCCCATGCGTTGCGGTTGGTGCAGCTCTTCCGAAACCAAACAAATTTCTTATTCGTGGGACGTATCACTTTGTTCCTATAAAAGAAAAAAAAGGAAAATCCCCCATGGTCTTATCGATACCAATAACTCATCCATTTGCGGAAGACCAATTAGTTATCACGGAATTACCAGTAGGAACATGGACGGATGACTACAAATGTTTCTTGGATGAGATGGTGTCTTCAAATTCCTTTCTGAAAGATTATACGAATATGAGCACCGATTGTTCCGTCGAGTTTCATCTTACCTTCAACACGGGAACCATGCGAAGTCTACTGGAAACTGCGCCAGACCAATGGGAAGGATGCAATGGATTGGAGAAAGCATTAAAGTTATATACGACATGTTCCACCACGAATATGCATTTGTTTACATGGGATGGTCGTTTGGTCAAGTATGCTTCTGTAGGAGATATACTGGATTCGTTCTTCGATATACGATTACATTACTATGTTCTTCGCAAAGCATACCAGCTCGGTGTATTAAAGGAGGAAATGAAATGGTTAACAAATCGTGTTCGGTATATTGAAGACATTATTGGAAGTGTATTTGACATTCGAGGACACTCGAAAAGCGCAATGACGACTCTCTTGGCGAAGATGAAATATGATGAACAAGACGGAAGCTATGGATACTTGACAAAACTACCAATGGATAGTCTTACAACCGAAAATGTGGTAAAGTTAAGAAAGGACCATATGGAGAAAGAATCGCAAATCATCTTGTTGGAAGGGCTGGACCCGGCGCAGATGTGGCTGCAAGAACTTTATGCACTGGAGGCGGAACTAACAAAAGTGGTCAAATAAAAACAAGAAATCAAATAAAAACAAGAAATCAAATAAAAACAAGAAATCAAATAAAAAATAAAAACAAATTGTTCCCCTTTTATTAGAACCAAGGCTTTAAGCCCAATTGTTTATCCTTCATGTTTGACATAATTGGGGGCGCCATAGGCACATACATTGTACTTGCATCTCTTAAATATTTAAAATAGCCCACCGCTTCTGAAAATACTTGCTCCACACTGTAATCAAGTACAATCGCATTTAACTGTTCAACCTGGTCATTAATGTGGTCTGGCAAATTAGCTGCATGCTGAAGGAAAACGCTTCGCATAATCACTTTTAATGTATCACAGTCCTGTAGCCCAATTGTGTATTGACCATTACTTTTCACGTAAACACCTTTACGAAGGCCATTTTGTATCACCGTAATATTCTCTTTTGCAAAATAGGCCTTTGATAAAGCATTTTCATCAAATTGCCCTTCTGTAGGATTTCTCATAGTTGCACATTGATTCACTGGTATCCTATCGTACATTGCAAATAAAGAGGCAGTGTTGGGGTGTTCCATATTAATACGTCCATTAGACCCTTTGGACCCTTCGAAACCATTCATATTTTTATTTTTTTTTTAAAATTGACGTATATTATTATACGTGAACTTTAAAAAAACCTTTTTTGTTTGTTTCGTTTTTTTTGTTGAAATATGGCATCTTTTCAAAATATAGTCGTTATTATTGCAGTAATACTTCTTGTTATATTTCTTGGAGTATTGGCGTACCTTATGCATCAAGCAAATAACAAACGGCCATGGCCTCCTACAAATAACCCATGTCCAGATTATTACACAAGTGCATTAGGAGATGGAAGCGATTGCGTCGCCAATCTGAATGTTTACGGGGCAACTGGGCTAACACAAGCATGTAGGACTGGCGACTTTGGACCACATGGAAATTATGCCACTGCGGTGGGCGGTAAATCTCCGGCATGTTTAAAAGACCAATGGGCCGCGACATGTCACGTTCCATGGGATGGAATCACTTATGGTGGACCAGCCGTTGGTGTATGTAACGCTGGTTCTGGTTCTGGTAATGCGGGTTCTGTACAAACATAATATACATACTTTTATACTTTTTATACTTTTTATACTTTTTAAAAAAAAGTATGGCAAAAATACTTTTTCAAAAAAAGTATAAAAAGTATAAAAAGTATAAAAAGTATAAAATGAACCAAATTAACATTGATGAAATTTTAGGACGTCAATCTCTTCGAGAAGACTTCAAGCAGATGCTTATCCAATTTCATCAACATGAAATGGGAACTGTAAAACGGGGAATATTTGTTTTTGGCAATACAGGGTCAGGCAAAACCAAATTTGTGGAGCAACTTTTGCAGGACCTAAATTACGACATTGTCCATTACGATGCAGGCGATATCCGGAATAAGTCTGTATTTGATGGTATAACAAAACACACCATGTCTGACCGAAATGTAGTGAGTTTATTTCGAGGCAAAACAAGACATATTGCAATTGTAATGGATGAAATCGATGGTATGAGTAGCGGGGATAAAGGCGGAATCAATTCACTGATAAAATTGGTGAGGCCCAAGAAAACAAAGAAACAAAAATTGGAGGACACTACTCTTTCTCCCATTATTTGTATTGGTAGTTATCACTTAGACAAGAAACTCAAAGAACTAATGAATGCATGTCAAACAATAGAACTCAAATCGCCAACAGATGACCAAATGGCAAGAATTGTTCTTGCGATTTTTCCGCATATTTCACCCGATACCCAAAATCACATGGTTCATTTTGCAAATGGAGATTTGCGAAAGCTCAATTCGATAATCCAAATGCATGTTACAGACTCTACATTTCTTCAACGGTTTCCGACATTTCTACCTAAATCCGGCAATGCAAACGCAAAACAAGTAGTTCAACGATTATTTCAGAATAATATTGGAATGAACTCACATAACACTGCCATTGACGACTCTGACAGAACCGTTGTGGCACTGTTATGGCATGAAAATGTAATCGATTTATTGGATGCAAAAAATGATTCGTTTTTGTTTTATAGAAATGTATTAGACCGCATATGTTGCGCCGACCGTATTGACAGAACGACGTTTCAAAAACAAATATGGCAATTCAACGAAATGAGTTCTCTAATAAAAACACTGACAAACAACGCAGACCTCCATTCACATTTTGCAAGAACGATAACAAACACAACTACAACTACAAATACGAAAACAATAACAAATGAACAAAACGATATAGATTTACGTTTTACAAAAGTCTTGACGAAATACTCGACAGAGTACAATCATGAAACGTTCATAAATTCTCTTTGTCAACGTTTGCGCATGGATAAAATGGACCTATTCGCATTTTTTAATGCGAACCCTGTCTTCGATTGTGCGCACTTGCACGAATTAAAAGAGTGCTATGGAGTTAGCAAGTTGGATGTTAACCGAATGCATCGGTATACTGAAAAAAGTTGTACCGCAATTACACAAAATATGGCGGACGATGTGAATGACCCGAATGAACCGAATGAACCGAATGAACGAAATGACCAGAATGAAACGAACGAAAGTAATGAAACGCTTCATTATATGAAGTCCTCCTGGGACAAAGATATTGAAGATAAAGTGGGCAAATGGAACTAAATTAAAAGGTGGCAGCAAAAGATTGGAATATCGTCGCCAAAATAAACAGGTGACTATTAAACCCATACATCGCCATCGAAACACGACTCGAAAGGCAAGTCGCCAGACGAGTCGTACCTACAAAAGAAAATAGTTTAGTTGTTTTGTGTTATCGACGTAATCAATTTCTTTTATTTTGTCGCGATAAACGTTTTTTCTGGGGTTTATTTCTTTTTTTGTAGGCGAGACGCTTTGTAAATTGAGCATTTCTTTTCAGTTTTTTTGATTTATTTTGGATGGTCTTTTTATTTGTGTAAGCTTTCCTTCTTCTAGTATGCCTACCACCAAAAGATAATCCCCGCTCGCCGTCTATTCTAGATTCGTCGCGAATTTCTCTCAAGTGTCTGCTTATTGATGCCATTTGCGCATCATTCGCATAATTTCGACCATCATAGATCGAATCCACTCCTTTTTCCCATCCGGGAAAAGACTGACATGATGTATCTATCATTAAAGCATTCACTGTGCTATCACCTTCTCCTTGAAATAATTCGTTCAATAATGTTAATATACTACTTGTTCCAACACTGTGAGTTTTATAACGTGGTGAATATGTTATACTGTCGAAATATTCGTGCAGTGCTTGTCGTTGATGCGATTTGTTAAATTTTGTTAATAATGCATTTCTTGTATTTTCAACCCATCCACTGGGTCGTTTCACTTTCACTTCCACCTTTTCTTCGGGAGTAAGGGTTGTATTCGTATCGACGTCGTCAAAATATTGTTGTGGAGGACAGAGTAAAATGAACATTTCACCCTCCCACAAAAAATAAATATACGAGAAGAGAATATAATCTATGCCACTATTTGTCTCGTGGTTCGTTGCAAAAGTTTTATCAAGTAATTTGGATGCAGCCTGAACACTGCACACATACTCACCCAAACGGGCTTTTGTTACTTTTGAGGCACCACTTACACTCGGACCCAACACAGTTTCGTCGCATGAATAAATTATATCGGATACTTTGTCAAGTGTTCGTGTCGTTTGTGCATTCGACACAAATGTGTCAAAATATTTAATAATATCAAAGGTATGTCTTTTATCCCAAAAGTTGAAAAAATTTTTTACTAATGATTTCTTCATTGGACCATCGGCAAGGGTAACTACTCCAGGACAACTTATCACTGTTTTATAATGTAATGTCATACGTTCGGGAACACTAGTTATATTAATAACCTTATTCTCACTTCCTAGTTGAATATGTACATATTCGCTCCCATCTGGACGTGTCTTTAAATATTTGTCTGTATAAGGTGTCCGCGATTCTGTCGGTCCTTCTATTGCAGAATTTCGTAAGCATGACATTGAGGCGCACGGTAACATGTTACGAAAGGAGAAACGTTCTGGTTCCGGTCGTTCAAACAATATACCACCATGAAGACAGCACATTACTGCGACATGATTGGTGATTTGTGCGCGATTCACCACTTCTTCAACTATCGGCCACATAATTTCATACGGCATCATATCCATGAAAACATATGGATTCAATGATGGATCCTGGTGTGATATAACGTGTGCGATATAGGGTGGAAGTTTCGACTGTTCTGACAAAATGAGCGATGCACGGGCCGCATCCATCAGTCTATTTGCTTCAACGAATTTATCACTATGTGGTGCAAGCGGCACATACGGAATATATCGTACTGGATCATTCAATACGGCACATGTTATATCAGTGATTATGGCCATAGGAACTCTGACCGCTTCACCGTCCGCGACAGGTACTATCCTTGCGACCATTTCATCTTCCGATGTGTAAAATTCTAGCAATAATTCATTTACAGATTTCACAGTGTCCTTCTTATCTGGTAGAGAAGCATGATATGCATTTTTAAGCAAATTGGCAGTTTCATCTTGAAATGAATCTACAGCCGAAACCAATCCGACCAATTGAACCATTTGTGCAAATTCCAATCGTCGGTTCTCCAAAATTCTTGCCGGAATTGCGGGCGAAAACTGTTCAAGTATGACAAGTTGGTCCGTGTCCAAATCTTTAATTTCGTTTAGTGGGTATAACTTCGTTCTGACCCCATGTAGAAATTCTGAGGTGGCAAACTCGGCCATGGGGATAAATTAGGTTAAAAAACAAAAAAGTAGTTAAAATTAGTGAATATAAAAATTGCACATTGTTTCGACGAAAGCAAGAAAAGAAGAAAACAAAAGAAGAAAACAAGAAAACAAGAAAACAAAAGAAGAAAACAAGAAAAGAATGTCTAATTAAAATTACACAAATTACTGATTTACTTATTACTTATTACTTATTATGGCGCCATGCATATTTCATCTCTTCGCTGACAACTGCTCCGCAGTGCAGCTCGTACTGTTCAGGCGAGTCGAAGAATACATTGCACGGTTCACGAAGGCCGCTAACGGATGACGAGATGCCTACTTTGAAAAAACTATATTCTAATGCGCCGCCTACAGTGTAGCCAGACTGTTTGAGGCCAGTAAGCGCATCTCGAATTGTGCATCCATGGGAACCGGAGTAATACAAAACGACCGATTTCTTCTTGTCATTCTTGTTTTTTCGTCCTTTTGTGATGGTAAACCTGTGCCTATCCAAGTCTTCCTTGATGTATGCTTGCGCGGTTTCGGCGTTTTGCTGTGCCAATTCGCCGCGGACACCTTCGACACCCGCTTCATGGCGGTAATAGTTTGCGGATTGTTTCTCTTTCTTTTCAGACGGCATTGTCTTAGTGTCTTGGTGTCTTAGTGTCTTAGGAACGAGTTGAGAGTTGAGAGATGAATCACGTATCACGTATCACGTATTTTATATATACGGTTCCAATATATATAAAATAGGAGTTCAATTTTTTTGTGAATCCAATAATGTAATATTATAATTATACCTTTAAGTTGTTTTATTTTGTCTTATTGTGTCTTATTATCTTTTATTTATTGTGTTTAAATCGCTGTAACAATTCACGCAGCGTTTTATGAAGATGTTCATTATCTTGCAGTAATTTTGCATTCTGCGCTTCCAACGTCTGCAACTTTAATAAAAAATTATGTTCTTGTATCTTACATTTTTTAGTCAAAATTTGAATATTGACGTCTGGTTTCAAGTCGGGATGACCTGGGTTATAAGAGGATAATGCTTTGTCTATATCCTCCATGAAAAAACGCATTACTGCCGTATTATTTCTTTGGTCCATAAAATCAGACACTACGACCGAAGACGGGTGCACAAACGGATTAGGTATACCGCCAGGTGAAGAAGAAGGCAACATGTCTTTCTTATCATACGAGTTGTGTATGTGGGAAAATACAAGTATTGTCTTGAGAGGGTCCAATTGTACCAATGGGATTGTATATCGCTTTAAAAAATCGCATTCTTCCCCAACCGCGACTGCATCGTTATACCTCGTTAACTTGAGTAACTCTTTTCGAAATGCAAACGTAGCAGCAGTCGCGTGGTTTGGCCCATATGGACCCATTTGATACATCATCGATATATGTTTGAAATAAATAAATAAAGTACTGCATCCGGCACATAATACATCGGGGTTAGCAAGAAGTGTTTCTACTGCATGCTCCACCCTTAAAGATGGATAAAAATCATCATCATCCATATATATTAAAATATCGCCAACTGCCGCATCATTCATCATATTTCGTTTTTTACCCAATGTTACATGTTCGCTTAACCGATGATATTTGACCATTGGCTGCAAATCTGACCTTTCAAGTAAATCACCGATTGGGTCAGTTCCATCGTCAAAGATGAGCCATTCCATACGGTTCTTGGGGTATGTTTGCGATAAAAAACAGTTAATTGCCATTTGCCAAAATGGTCTTCTATTAAATGTTGGGGTACAAATACTCACAAATGGAAGAAGATTCATTATACTTTTTTAAAAAAAGTATGGAAAAAAAAACGTGGAAAAAGTATGGCAAAAAAAACGTGGGAAAGGGGGAAAAGTATGGCAAAAAAAACGGGGGAAAGGGGGAAAAGTATGGCAAAAAAAACGTGGAAAAAGTATGGCAAAAAAAACGTGGAAAAAGTATGGCAAAAAAAACGTGGAAAAAGTATGGCAAAAAAAACGTATATAATTGTAAGTTTTAATTAAA
>Ga0114958_10001160_pt1 | contig 21108 bp, 24 predicted proteins | sample C_130208_EF_Meta_FD_89577 | JGI IMG/M metagenome (GOLD analysis project Ga0114958, IMG submission 89577) | Freshwater microbial communities from Lake Croche, Canada to study carbon cycling - C_130208_EF_MetaG | ecosystem: Environmental > Aquatic > Freshwater > Lake | place: Lake Croche, Canada...
GGTGCACAAGTATTTGTTCCTAAGAATAATAAACCGAAATCCAGCTTTAGTGTAGATAGGGTTTTAGGGTTAGTATCAAGTTTAGTAACAACTTACTTATTAGTCAAAAATTTAACGAAATAATAATGGAATTAAAAAAAAGTAAAACTATTAAAGAAATCTTCAATGGCGATGAGTTTAGCATTTTAGATTTATTATATATTTTTAAATCGACCGTTTATAATCAAAAAAAATATTTATTTATTTGTGCAATATTTTTTTTCTTAGCTTCGGTGATACATTTTTTTTCTAAAGAAGTTGAATTTGAATCTGAAGCAACGGTTTTAATTGATCAAAGTTTAGCACCCCAAGGAGCTAGCGCTATTGCAGGATTACTTGGAATTCCTGCAATTAATACAGCAATTTTAAGTGATAATATCTTTGGCCCAGAAATGTACGAAGAGATTGTAAAGTCCGATGCATTTTTGAATGAACTTGCAGAAACTAAATACATATATGATGAAAAATCAGATAAAACTCAAACCTTATCTCAATATTTCACCGATTATAATAAAAAAGGATACTTTGTCAAAACATATTTTTTCACAAAATTTAGGAGTATAAATATTAACAAAACGAGCGATAAAAAGGATTTTAAAAATGCTGATAATTTTTGGAAAACGACAGTTGATATTAATGATTCAGCTAAGAGCTTATATTTTTCTAATAAGGTCCCACCTATTGTTGAGATTCCTGCTGAAATTTCAAATGCAGCAGGTAGTTTAAAAAAAAGAATTAAACTTGAAATTAAAGGGAAAAGGCTTACAGTGAATATTAAAATGCCTAATGAAAAGCTGAGTGCTAACTTGTGCAAACTTGTATTAGAGAAAATAATTAATTATGTTTCTATTTATAAAACAAATAGGCAACGTGAAAATATTAATTACTTAGAGAAAAATTATAATTTAGCAAAATCTAAATATACAACAGCCCAACTTTCTTTAGCAGATTATAAAGATCAAAATATTGGAATAATTTTTCAATCTTCACAAACCAGGGAACAAGTCTTAATTAATGAATTAAACCTAGCATTTAATTTATATAATCAATTTTCTGTTCAACTTGAACAAGCAAAATTCGATTATAAAAAAGAACAACCTTTATTCATTGTTACTGATCCAATAAAAATCCTAGGTAATATTAATAATAATTATATTGTAATACTACTAAAATATTTTTTGATATTTATTTTATTTGCATTCGCATCTGTTTTCTATAGAATTTTAAATCCTAAATTTGAAAATGAATAATCATAAGCAGCCTGAACAATGGGATATTATTATTCAGCCAAACGATAAGCTAATAAATTTAAAACTTCGTAAGCTTTGGTCTTATAGAGATTTATTGTGGCTAATGATAAGAAGGGACTTCGTATCATTTTACAAGCAAACTGTATTTGGTCCAATTTGGTTTTTTGTTCAACCAATATTTACAACAATAACCTTTATTTTTGTTTTTGGACAACTTGCGAGAATAGGCACGGAAAACATACCACAACCACTATTTTATTTGTCCGGAATAATTGTTTGGTCTTATTTCTCAGAATGTTTACTAAAAACATCGACAGTTTTGAGAGACAATGCAGGAATATTTGGCAAAGTTTATTTTCCAAGATTAATAGTTCCCATAAGTATTGTATTTTCTTCAATGGTTAAATTACTAGTTCAATTATTACTTTTTTTTATTATTCTACTATTTTATTATTTCAATGGTTATGATAAAACGCCAGGAATGTATATTTTTATTTTTCCATTCATGATTTTTTTTGTTGCAATTACTTCTTTAGGCCTTGGATTAATGGTTAGCGCATTAACAACAAAATACAGGGATCTTTCTTTATTATTAAATTATGCTATTCAGTTATTAATGTATAGTGCACCTGTCGCATATCCATTGTCAAATTTAAAAGGATTAGCTAAAATTATCGTTTCATTAAATCCAATGACTTTTATTATTGAAGGTGTACGAATGAGTTTTTTTGGAATCGGCACTTTTTCTTTTTCTATCTTCTTATTTTTATTAATTATGAGTTTTTTAACTCTTTTTATTGGAATTATAATTTTTAATAGAGCAGAAAAGAATTTTATCGATACAATTTAATTATACATGAGTTTAGCTATCAAAATAGAAAATTTATCAAAGGCTTATCAGTTAGGTAATTTTAATACTGGTACTTTAAGTAATGACATTCAAAGAAAAATTGCATTATTACTTGGAAGAGAAGATCCTTATTTAATAATTGGTGAAAAAAATTTCAGAGAAAAATCTTCAAAAAAAAATATAGTATGGAGTTTGAAAGACATTAATTTTGAACTAGAACAAGGTAAAATATTAGGTTTGATTGGGAGAAATGGAGCAGGTAAAAGCACTTTATTAAAGATCATCAGTCAAATTACTAGTCCAACACAAGGCAATATAAAAATACGAGGAAGAGTTGCAAGTCTACTTGAAGTTGGAACCGGATTTCATCCTGAACTAACTGGTCGAGAAAATATTTTTTTAAATGGTGCTATTCTTGGTATGAGAAAAAAAGAAATTGAAAATAAATTTGATGAAATTGTAGATTTCAGTGGAGTAGAAAGATATATAGATACCCCAGTGAAAAGGTATTCATCTGGTATGTATGTAAGATTAGCTTTTGCAGTAGCATCAAGTTTAGAGTCTGACATTTTAATTGTAGATGAGGTATTGGCAGTAGGAGATGCTGAATTTCAGGAAAAATGTTTAGGACGTATGAATGAGGTAAGCAAAAAAGATGGTAGAACAATTCTATTTGTTAGTCATAATATGACCTCAATCGAAAGATTATGCAATTCAATAATAATATTAGAAAACGGGAGCAATAGAGAAATAAGCTTTGATGTTAAGAAAGAAGTTACAAAATATTTAAGAGGAGAAAATTCAAGTGAATTATCTTCAATTTACATTAACAGCAAGCAAGAACATATCAATTTCAAATTAATTAGTTTCTTTATAGGCGATCATTTTGGAAATATTGCTGATAATATTCAAGATAATTCGTTTGATAAATTTATTTGTATTAAGTATGAGTGTGAAATCGTAGAACCATCACTAGAAATGTCATTTTTTGTTTATGACGAGGAGAATAATTTGATTTTTACCTCATCTTCAACTGATTTGGATAAGAATTTATGGCCTTTGAATAAAACTGGTGAAAATCTGATAATTTGTGAAATTCCAAAAAGACTATTGAATGAAGGAAAATATAAAGTACAGTTCTTCACTTCTTTATATCGCAAGGAATGGATCATTGATCCAGGTAAATATGATATTAGTATATATTTTGAAATAAAAGGTGGATTAAGTAACTCACCACATTGGTTATCAAAAAGAGATGGTATAATTGCACCAGTTTTAGTTTGGAAAAAAATAAATTAAAAATATTAATTTTAGTCCTCTCGATTGATGACGGGTCTATTTATTCTGATTTTTATAAAACTCAAAAAGAGACATGGGACTCTATTCAAGTTGAGGGAGTTACTACTTTTTACTTTTTTGGCAATGCAAAAGAAAATAAAATCATTGGCAATGAAATTTTATTAAATATAGATGAGGGGCTTGATAACTGTGGTCAAAAAACTATTTTATGTCTTGATTTAATTAAAAGTATGGAATTTGATTATATTTTGCGAACAAACTCCAGTTCATATATTGACAAAAGAATGTTAAGAGACCATCTTTATCACAAGCAAAGAATAAAATACTATTCTGGAGTAATTGGTGAACATAATGGAATAAAGTTTGCTTCTGGCTCCGGTTATATATTAAGTAAGGATCTTATAACAACAATCATTACAAAATCGGTTTATTGGGATCACAGTTTCCTTGATGATGTTTCATTAGGAATATTACTTAGCCAAGAAATGGTATTTCCACAAAACGCTCCAAGATATGAAATAATCACAAAAAATAAACTTCAACTTTATTTTACCCCAACCCCATTAAATCATTATCATTATAGGCTTAAGTCAAGGAATAGAAATTTGGATATTTTGCAAATGAAAAAAATCTTTAAGTTAAAACAAAAATGCTGATTACAGGAAACGGTTTTAAATCTATATCTGATTTTATTTTAGATGAAAATGGATTTACAAAAACAGAAATCAATAATTACATTCCTATCTATTTTGTTAAAACTGATTTATTAGATATCTTTTGTAAAAAATTTAAACCCAATTCAGAATATAAATTAATTACTCATAATAGTGATTTTCCAGTAAATAAAAGATATTTAAAATTACTAAAAGATAAGAATTTAGTCAAATGGTTTGGTCAAAATATTGAAAATACTCATCCAAAACTTATTTCAATTCCTATTGGAATAGCAAATGAAATATGGGAACATGGAGATCAAAATATTTTCAATAAACACATGTTACAATTCAATGATTGTAAAAAAAATCTAATTTATTGCAATTTTGAAGTGAGCACAAACCCTATTGAAAGAGGAAAATGCATGCAAAGTATGATAAAAAATAAAATACCAATTGCACCTAAATGTAGTTTTGATAATTATTTAAAAGAATTAAAAAATTCTTACTTTAGTATATCCCCAAATGGTAATGGTGTAGATTGTCATAAGATATGGGAGTCAATGTATTTAAAAACAATTCCAATTGTCACTAGAAGTATAAATATTTCACATTACACTAATTATCCAATTTTGATTATAAATGATTGGAATACGTTTGATAAATCTATTTTATCAAAAGATTTATATAATGAAATTATTACAAATAAGCGGTTTAGCAATAATGAAATGAGTAAGATACTAGAAAAAATAACTATTACATTATTGTGAAAATTTCATATGCCATACATTCATCAGATTCATCATCTTTATATTTAGATTTTTGGCCAATCGTATCGGAAATATGGTTTAAGAAGTTTAATGTTCAACCAATTCTAATTTATATTGATCATGATTTAGATAAATTTATAGATGAGTCATATGGTAAAGTTGTTAGAATAAAACCTATTGAGAATCAGCCTATACATTTACAAAATCAAATTGTAAGATTTTGGTTTCCCATTAAGTTCCAGAACGAAGTTTCTATTATCTCGGATATTGACATGTTGCCTATTTCAAACGAATATTTTATTCACCAAATAATGAATCTTCACTTAGATAATTATATTCATTTAAATCCTTGTGTAGAATCATATGGAAGATTACCAGCTTGCTACCATCTTGCCAATGGAGCAAAATTTCAGGAAATATTAGAAATAGATAACGATTGGGTCACTTTTTATTTTAAAGTATTAAAAGAAGGCAGTATCATATGCGAAAAAAATAGTTTACCAATTTGGTTTTGTGATGAGGCATATACATCATCAAAAGTTTTAAATCATAAAAATTTAGGTAAGATTAAATTAATTCAAAGAAAGGAAGGTCAAAACGGATACAGAATTGACAGAACAAATTGGTTATATAATAAATGGCTCTTAGATTATGATTACTATTTTGATCTTCATTCTATAAGACCTTTAAAAGATTTTAAGCAAGAAATTTATAAAATTAAAAATAGAATACTTATATCAAAAAAGAGAAAACCCTTTAAGTTAGAGGTTGGTTTTTTTCATTTTTTATGGTTAATTTTTAGAAAAATTAAAAGACAATCAAATTAAGACGTGAAACAAAATAAAAAAGCAATTTCATTTTCAATTTATGGGGATAATCCAAAATATTTAATTGGGTTAATGAAAAACTTAGAACTTTGTAAATATTTTTATCCTGATTGGATAATTTTTATATATTACGATAATACAGTTCCGTCCGAATTCATAAAGGAAATTACAAACAATTTTAATATTGTAACGCGGGATATGTCTCAAATGTCCATACCAGGAATGTTCTGGAGATTTTTAGTACATGATGAAATTGGAGTTGATTTATTTATTATTCGCGATGTAGATTCTAGATTAGGTATTAGAGAGGCAATTGCTGTTTATGATTGGATAAATTCAAATAAAAATTTACATATTATGAGAGATCATCCGCATCATACATTTAAAATCTTAGGAGGCATGTGGGGGTTGAAAGTATCCAAAAATTTTAACATGAAGAAAATCATTTTTAACTATTTAAATAATAAAGTTTATAATACTGATGTGCGAAATATTGACCAAGATTTTTTAAGAGATGTAATTTATAAGACTTATTATTTTTCAAAAAAAATTCATGCAAGTTTTAATGCATTTGAATTATTTTGCGTAAAATTTCCTATTGATTTAATTAATTACAATTTTGTTGGTGAAATTTTTGACGAAAATGATAATAGAGCCGAACAATATAAATTATTAATAAATGATTGAGGTAAGTATAATTCTAGGAACTTATAATAGATTAAGTTTTTTAAAAAAGACTATACAAAGTATAAGAGAAGATGTTTCTAGTAAGAAGATTGAAATTATTGTCATTGACGGTGGTTCTAACGATGGAACGTTAAATTGGTTAATTAATCAAAAAGACATAATAAGTATTGTTCAACATAATAGAGGAAAAGTGGATGGAAAACCTATAGAAAGAAAAAGTTGGGGTTATTTTATGAATTTAGGTTTTAAGGCATCAACCGGAAAATTTATTTTAATGTTAAGTGATGATTGTTTACTTGTTCCAAGTTCGATCAGTAATTCACTTTTACAATTCGAAAAACTACATAATGAAGGTAGAAAAATTGGAGCAATAGCATATTATTGGAGAAATTGGCCAGAAATGAGTAATTACTGGGTTGGTGTTACATTTGGTAAAATATTTGTTAATCATGGCCTGTATTTAAGAGAAGTTTTGCAAGAAGTTGAATGGATAAATGACAAGGATTACCACTTTTATTATGCCGATGGTGATCTATCTTTGAAAATATGGGAAAAAGGTTACGAAATTGTACCTGCTGAAAAATCATTTGTAGAACATTATTCACACGCTAATTTAAGCGTAAGAGCATCTAATCTTCATAAACAAAATGCTGATAATGATAAATATAAAAAATTATGGGAGAATAAAAAATTGAGAGGACAAGAATATGCTGTTGATTGGTTATTTAATGATCATGTTGATAAACTAGAAACGTATAAAAACTTTCCATTTTTACATTTAAAAAAACAACAATTTAAATTATTTTTAAAAAAACTAATTAATTAAGATGAAATTACATTTAGGATGTGGTCAAAGATACTTTGAAGGATATATCAATATAGATTATCCATTGACCGAACACAGCGTACAACAAGAAAGCATTGCTGATGTACATGCTAACTTACAAGAACTTCAATATCCAATTAGTACAGTAGATGAAATTAGATTACATCATGTATTCGAACATTTTTCGCGTCCTGAGTCATTAGCAATGCTTACTATCTGGAATTCTTGGCTTAAAGATGATGGAATTTTAATCATTGAAGTACCAAATTTTTATAGATCAGCAATTGAATATTTCAATCCATTCAGATCTCAGGCAAGAAAAGCAGTTGCATTAAGGCATATTTTTGGTTCGCAAGAAGCTCATTGGGCAATACATTTTGAAGGATACAGTAAAAGATTATTTAAAAATATTTTACCCAAATTTGGTTTTAAAATTGAAAAATTTGAATTCAATAATTGGAAAGGCACTTATAACATTTTAGTGACCGCAAAAAAAATAGATAGTATTAAATATGATAATGCTATTATATCTGCAAAATCACATTTATCTGAATATCTTGTTACAAAAACAGAAAGTGAAATATCATTATTAGATAAATGGATTGTTGATTTTCAAAATCAACTTTTTAGATCCTCATTTGTACCCAAAAAATGATATCGGTTATTATTCCTAATTATAATAGGGCCGATCTCTTAAAGAAAGCTATTCAAAGTGTCCTTCTACAGACTGTGGAAGTACATGAAATCATTATATGTGATGATGGCTCAACAGACAATTCGAGATCAATAGTAGCATCTTTTAAGAATAGCAAAATAAAGTGGAACAGTTTAAAACATTCAGGAACACCTTCAGTACCCAGAAATTATGGTATAAAAAATAGCAGTGGCACTTGGATTGCCTTCTTAGATAGTGATGATACTTGGGTTCCTCAAAAAATTGAAAATCAATTACAAATTATTAATCAATACAATTGTTTAGCGGTGTGTACAGAAGTTGTAAATGAAAATAATGCCTATACTATCCATGATTTTAAAAATACTAACCATTTAGCCGGAATTATCAGATTTAATGATTTGTTATTAAAGAATGATATAACATGTAGTTCAGTATTAATTTCAAAGAAGGTAATCGAAAAAGTTGGGTTTTTTTCTGAATCAACTGTTTTAAAAGCAATAGAAGATTATGAATATTGGCTTAGAATATCAGCAATTTGTCCATGGTATCAATCTGCAAGTCCAGACACTTTATATTCTGAATACAGCATGGATAGTATTAGATTAAAGCAGCCCATAACGCATCATAAACAACAGTTAATAGTTTTTAAGTCCTTTATATTATGGGGTAAATTTAAATATTTTAATAAAGTATGTATCATATTATTAAAATATTTATTTATCTATTTTTATTTGCTAAGAGTTAAAATAGTTTCTTTTTTTAGATGAGAATCCTACACACAGTAGAGTCGTATTATCCACAAAAAAATGGCATGTCAGAAGTTGTTAGGCAAATTTCTGAAGGTTTGGTGAAATTAGGACATGAGGTTTTTGTTGCAACTACTAAATGTAATAATAGAGTCTTAAAAAATTATAATGGAGTTCAAATTATTGAGTTTGATATTTCTGGCAATTTTGTAAACGGAATTTATGGAGAAATTGATAATTATATCAAATTAATTACATCTAACGAGTTTGATATACTCACAAATTTTGCAGCTCAGCAATGGGCAACAGATTTGTGTTTTGAATATTTGCCAAAAATAAAATCAAAAAAAGTTTTAGTTCCTACTGGATTTTCAGGCTTGTTTAATAAAGCATACTCCTCTTATTTTAAAAAATTACAAAATAAATTAGCAAATTATGATCAACTTGTTTTCACAAGTAGTGAATACAGGGATTATAAATTTGTTTATGATAATGGCTTTAGAAATAATATAATTATTCCAAACGGAGCTTCGAAAAAAGAATTTTCAGAACAAGTTCAATTTAATATACGTGAAAAATTAAAATTAAATCCTGGCATTAAAATTATATTACACGTTGGATCTTATACCGAGAAAAAAGGGCATCTAGAAGCTTTAAAAATATTTTCAAAAATAAAAAATGAATCTACAGTAATGGTTTTTGTAGGTGAAAATTTCAATAATGATATTGGTATAAAATTCTCTTCTAAATTAAATTGGCCATTATATTTTAACTTCAAGAGAATGTTAAGACCATGGTATTGTATGAACTTATTGACCTATTTAAAGTTATTATTAACTGGCTTAAATAAGAAAATTTTCATGATTTCATTAGATCGAAAAGAATTAATCAATACTTACAAACAAGCTGATATTTTCCTTTTTCCATCAAATATTGAATGTTCTCCAGTTGTAATGTTTGAAGCCATGGCCTCAAAAACCCCATTTCTAATAAGTAATGTTGGTAACGCTAATGAAATTGTAAATTTTTCTAATGCAGGTTATATTCTTCCAAGTAAAATTGATTTAAATGGTTTTACTAAAATCAATATCAATAAATCTGTAAAACTATTAAATAGATTATTGAATGATATTGGTCTAATTGATAGACTTGGAAAAAATGGAGAAAATTTATGGTTACAAAACTATACATGGGAGCATATCACTTTGAAATATGAAAATTTATATTTTAAATTACTAGCAAAAAAATGATTATTGTAAAATTAATGGGTGGTCTTGGAAATCAAATGTTTCAATATGCAATTGGGAGAGAAATTTCATCTAGAATAAATGTACCATTAAAATTTGATTTAACTTTTTTAAACGATAAAAGTGCAAAAGATAATTTTACCATTCGTGATTTAGAAATCAATAAATTTAAAATAGAATTAGTATACGCAAATAATGAAGAGATTCAATTTTTTCATAAAAGAAATACTTTATTTAATAATTACCAATATCATTTTGGAATCAAAAAAAATAATTTGTATATAACAGAAAAAAATAAATTACATAATTTCAATATTCTAGGACATAATTTATATCTAGATGGTTTTTGGCAGTCTGAATTATATTTTAAGAATATCCGTAATACAATTATTAATGATTTTCAATTTAAACATACCAATAAGGAAAATGAAAAATTAATAGATGAGATTAAATTATATAATACAATATCAGTTCATATCAGAAGAGGCGATTATATCAATAATAGTATTATTTATAACTATCATGGAACTTGTTCATTTGAGTATTATGAAAAAGCAATTACATATTTTAAAGAAATATTAATTGATCCAAAATTTTATTTTTTCTCGGATGATATTAATTGGGTAAAAAACACCTTCGGACTAAATAAGAATTATTTATACATTGACATCAATAATAATATAAATAATCATTATGATTTGCTATTAATGAGCAATTGTAATCATAATATTATAGCAAATAGTTCATTTAGCTGGTGGGCAGCATGGCTTAACCAAAATAACGATAAAAAAATCATCGCTCCTATTAAATGGTTCCAGAAAAAAGAAAACGAACCCTTAAATATAATACCAGAAAATTGGATACGAATATAAACTCCCGACCATTAATTTCAGTAATAATGCCTGCCTACAATACTGAAAAATATATTCAAAATTCAATCGAAAGTATTTTGAATCAATCGTATATTAATTTTGAATTAATAATTATAGATGATGGCTCTATTGATCAAACTCTAAATATTATCAATTCCTTTAAAGACAAAAGAATTCATTTTTATCAAAATAAAACAAATATAGGAATTATTGAAAGTTTAAATAAAGCAATTGATGTTGCTAATGGAGAATATATTGCAAGGATGGATGCAGATGACATTGCTCATATAGATAGATTAAAACTTCAATTTCATGAATTCAAAAAAAATGAAGCTTTAATACTTTGTGGAAGTTGGTATAAAGTATTATATAATAAATCTATTATTAAAAAAGTAAAGTTACCAACAAATAGTAATGAAATAAAAGCAAGGCTCCTCTTTAATAATCAAATATGTCATCCATCTGTGATGATTAAATCTAATCATTTAAAGAAGTTCAAATATAATATTAAACATATTGGTTGTGAAGATTTTGGACTTTGGAATGTATTGAAAGACAAAGGTGATTTTGTTAACATTCCTTTACCATTATTAACTTATAGATTGCATAATACAAATATTTCTCTTCAAAAAAACAGCAAAAAAGATTCTGCGATTTACGATATTATTTCTGAAAATATTTTTAAGAAATATAAATATCGGATCCATACAAACTTTTTTACAAAAAATGATATTTATAAAATATTTGATTTAATGAAATTAAACGAATATCATAATTATGAAAGAAGTGAATTTTTATCATTACTTAGTTCTAAAAATATATTAATTAAACATTTTTCATTATTTTTTGTAAAAGGCTTATTTAATAAATTTTTTAATACAAAAATTTGTAATTTATATTATAAAATTAAAATAATTTTAATTGAAAGAAATATCTTTTATAGCCAATAACCTAAATGTTGGAGGTTCCCAAAAAGTTTTAATATCACTTGCTAATGAAGCTATAATATTTGGATATAAGGTTAATATTATATCATTAACAAATAACTTATTTTTAGAAAAGGTATTAATTAAAAACATTAATTTAAAGATTTATAAATGCACAAATAGTAATACGTCAAAAGGAATTTATAATAGATTAAATATTTCCTATAATCTTTTCAAACACCTTATTAAACTAAGGCCCAAATTTATTCATTCTCATCTTTGGCAAATAGATATAATATATCTTTTATTAATAAAATATTTTTTAAGAATTAAAATTTTACATACAATTCATTCTCCAGGAAGTTCCTATCTAAAAATAAATAATTCTGATTATCTAAATAATTATATTGAAAAGAAATTAGTTAATTCATCTAAGAAAGTTAAAATTACTTTAGTTAGTAATGAAATTATTGAGGTCATTAAGAAGGTGTTAAATTTCAATGGTGTATGTAAAGTTATTCCCAATGGGGTAGAACTACCGAAGAATAATCTAATTAAAAAAACATTACTTAAAAAAGATAAGTATTCTTTTATTTTTCCTGCAAGATTTCAAGAATCAAAAGGCCATAAAATATTATTAGATGCTTTTAAAATGTTAGTTGACGATTTATCTCGTTATGATCTTAAACTAATACTAGTTGGAACAGATTTAAAAGAAAATTTATTTGATATTATTACAGATTTAAATTTAACTAACCATGTAATAATTCGAGATCCAGTTGTCGATATTTATAATATTTTAAGTGAAGCTGATTTTGGTGTGTTTCCCTCACTATATGAAGGACATTCAATTGCTTTATGTGAAATGATGGCTATTGGACTTCCAATTGTTGCAACTAACATAAGTTCTAATTTGTTTATTACTGAAAATGGTCAGGGTGCTATTTTATGTAATCCAAACTCATCAATAGCTTTATTTAATTGTATGAAAACATTAGTAGAAGACATTGGAAATTCAAATTCACTTTCTATTAAAGCACAAGAAATAATTAACACACATTTTTCTGAAAAAACAATGTTTTTAGAATACGAAAAAATCTATAGTGAATTACAATGAATTTAAAATTAAACATAAATTTTCTTGGTACAAGTTTATTATTAAAAACCTTATTTTTCTTCATAATAATTGCTCATATTAGTCTTTGTTTTTTTTCATTTAATTTATCTAGTTACCTCGATTATTTTTTAGTATTTTTTTTATTAATCAATTTTAAGCTTAATAATAGTAACATATTACAATTTTTATCACTGTTATTTATAATTATATTCTTTGTAATAAGACTTTATTTCTCTGATATTTTCTGGGATATTAAATATTTCTTTATTTCATTAAAATTATTAGTTTTTTTATTACTATTTACATCTTATAAATCTAGAGACTTTGATTTAAATTATTATCTAAATCAAATTAAATCATTATTTTTAGTATGTTGTATTTTAATTTTATCAGATAAATTATATAATTTCCATAATCATAGTTTGGTAGAAGCAATACTTTTTCGTCCTAGATTAATAGGCGAAATAAACTTTGATATTGCGCTTCTTATTGAACTTTGGTTAATTCTAAAGGTCTTTTCTCAAGATTATAAAAAATATTATGGGTATTTATTATTTTTTATAATTATTATTTCATTATCAAGAAGCGGAATTATTGCTTATACTTTAACATATTTTTTTGTAATACAATTAAATAGTAAAAATTTCAATTTCAATTTTATTTTAAAAAATTTATCAATTTTAATTTTAGGTTTATCCATAATACTTTTTATCTATTATTTGCGTGATCCTAACTTAGATTTTAAAAATATAGATCGGATACAATTATTAACTGCTTTATCTTCAATTTATAATTCACAGAATATTGCCTATTTACTATTTGGACATGGTGTTTTAGTTCAATTACCCTCTACTATATGCAAAATGTTCTCTTTTTATGCTTTACAAACTACTGGAAACGAAGATAATTGCAATCCGGTGATTTTATTTTCTTATTATCTAAGATCTACCTATGAATATGGAATTTTATTAACTATTGCAATTCCAATTTTTTATATTAAATTATTTTTAAAAAATTTCAATAAATTTAATTCAGTATTAATTATAATTCCTATACTTTCTGTCTCTTTAGCTGTTGGTGGCTTTTACAATAGTATTTCAATTATCTCACTTTTAATAGCAAAAAATATCTTTTTGTATGAAAGGGTGTAATATTAAAATTTCTATAATAACCATCAATCTAAACAATGTTAAAGGATTAATAAAGACAGTTAATTCAATATTAATTCAGGATAATGCAGACAATATTGAATGGATATTCATTGATGGACAATCTTCTGATTATAGTTTGGAGTATGTCAAGAATATGGATTTACCCTTTGAACATAAACTAATTTACGAAAAGGATAATGGAATATATTATGCTATGAATAAAGGAATTAAAGTATCCACTGGTTCCCTTTTAATATTTTTAAATTCTGGAGATACATTTATACATAAAAATTGTTTACAATTAATTTTTGATGCATATGCAAAATATGATTCAGATCTTATGTTATTTGGTTTTAATTATAAAATGAAGCTAAAATTACCTAGACCACTCATATGGCGATTTTGGGGTATGCCTACTTCGCATCAAGCAATGGTTTACAAAAGAAATTTATTAATTTATAATCAGTATAATACTATTTATAAATTAGCAAGTGATTATGATAATTTTTTACAAATTTATTCATTGACAAAAAAAATTACAAGAATTAATGAATTTTTAATAATCAACGAAAATTATGGTTCAAATGAGAAATTTAGTTTACTAAAAGAAGAATATAAGCATATACTTATTAAACACACAAATACTTTTTTTGGCTCTATAATCAATTTTTTCAAATTTTTTTATTTGAATTTAATTTTAAAATAAAAAAATTAATGTTCATTTATTATATAATACCGTCTAATTATGATTTTTTAGCAGCTTCAATAATAGAAGGATTATTAGATCTTGGACATATTGTATATACTTCTGAAAATGCCAATTATGGAATGTATTTAAACCGTAAAACGTTTATAAAAAATGCTCATAATGGTGATTTGTTATTAATTCATTCTGGTTCATATTGTGATTATAGTATATTAAAAAGTATAAGTCATAAAAAAGTTGTTTATATTGATGGATCAGATTTTCCATGGATTGAAAATCTTTTAGATTACCCCATTCATTTGGTTTTTAAAAGAGAATTAATGAGTAATGAAAATTTAAATATTTATCCATTACCATTTGCAGTTGAAAATAGATATTTTAATCAACTAGAGACACCAAAGACTAGAATTACGTTCATTTCAACTTTAAACAATTATTACCGCAGGAGTATTCATAAATATCTACTAAATTTAAATATTAATAAAGATATTTTATTTATCGGTACTACAGGCGAAAGATCTTATACAGGAATTTCAGGTATACCATCCCCTACGCCTAAGTATTATCAATTATTATCCGAGAGTATTGCATCAATTAATTTTCCTGGAAAAGGGTGGGACTGTGCAAGATTTTGGGAAATTATTGCCTCTAAAACATGTTTGATTTCTCCTTCGATTGAAATTGATTTTCCATTACCTTTCATAGAGAATATTCATTATTTAAAGTTCACTTCATTAAAAGAGCTAGGTGTACATGTTTTGTGGTGTATTGAAAATCCAGAAAAAGCTGCAGAAATTGCAAATAATGCATTTTTACATATGTTAAAATACCATACGACTAAAAAAAGAGCAACCTATTTATTACAGACTATTGATGAAAAATATAATAATAATATTTTTTTCAATGTGGAAAAAAAAGTTAAAATCAAATCTTATACTTTCTATTTATTTAAAAAATATACCTACATTATATGGAAAAAGTATATTGAAAGAAAAATCAGTTTTTTAGTAAAGAATATTATAAATGAATAGACAAGAGCAATTTACAATTTCAATTGTTTTGTATAACAATGACTTAGATGTTATAAGAAAAACGATACAATCAGTTATTGAATCAAATATTTCTTCCAAATTAATACTTATTGATAATTCTACAGTTGATAATTTAAAATGTCTTAGTAGTGAATTTAATTTAATTTATCATCATAATATTTTAAATACAGGATTTGGCACTGGACATAATTTAGCAATTAAAAAGTATTGTTCAGAAAGTAAATTCCATTTATTTTTAAATCCAGATATTACATTTGATACTTTTTTACTTTCAGAGCTTATTAATTATTTGAATTTAAATCAGGATGTTGGAATATTAATGCCAAAAATTATATATCCTAATGGGACCAATCAAAAACTTGCTAAACTTTCTCCAGGTATTCTAGATCTCCTTATAAGAAGGCTGCCTTTTTTACAATACTTTTTTAATAACTTTTTGATACAATATGAACTTAGGCACTATAAATATGATAAAATTATAGATATACCATTTTTGTCAGGTTGTTTTTTATTATGTAAAACAGAAATTTTTAAAAACATAGGAGGGTTTGATGAGAATCTTTTTTTATATATGGAAGATGTTGATTTAACAAGAAGGTTCATTTCTTATGGGAAGAGATCAGTAGTTTACCCTTTTGCATATGCAATACACGACCATGAGTACAAGAAAATTGATAATCTTAATTCTTTTAAGATATTTTTTAATTCAGCTTTTTATTATTTTAATAAATGGGGTTGGTTCCTTGATAAGGAAAGAAAATTTATGAATACTAAGACTTTAAACCAAATCATTTAACAAGATTTAACTTTAATTTCAAATGATGAAAATAGCAGTAGTAGGTACAGGATACGTAGGTTTAGTGACAGGGACTTGTTTCGCAGAGACAGGTAACAAAGTAACTTGTGTGGATATTGATAAAGCGGAGGTGGAAAAATTAAGCGGAGGTCAAATTACCATTTAAGAACCAGGATTAGAAAAAATATTTTTAAGAAATATCAAAGAGGCGCGTTTAAGATTCACCACACAGTTAGAAGAAGCGATTGAAGATGCAGAGATTATCTTTTTAGCCTTACCAACCCCTCCGGGTGCGGATGGTAGTGCTGATTTAAAATATGTATTGGGTGTGGCGGATCATTTAGGAAAGATTTTAAAGGGCTATAAAGTCATTGTGAACAAGAGCACGGTGCCAGTGGGGACAGCGGACAAAGTGCATGCTGCGATTGCAAAAAATTACAACGGCGAATATGATGTAGTGAGTAACCCTGAGTTTTTAAGAGAGGGTGTGGCCGTGGATGATTTCATGAAGCCAGATAGAGTGGTGGTAGGAACAAGATCGGATAGAGCTAAAAAATTAATGAGTGATTTATACGCGCCATTTGTAAGACAAGGTAATCCAGTGATCTTTATGGATGAACGTAGTTCGGAGTTAACAAAATATGCTGCGAACTCATTTCTTGCAACTAAGATTTCATTTATGAACGAGATTGCACAGTTATGTGAGCGCATGGGTGCGGACGTGGATATGGTATGAAGAGGGATTGGATCAGACGATAGAATAGGAAAACGTTTTTTATTCCCAGGCATTGGCTATGGTGGATCATGTTTCCCAAAAGATGTGCAAGCTTTGATCATGTCATCGGATGAAGTGAAATATGATTTTGAGATATTAAAAGCAGTAGAGAAAGTGAACGCCAATCAAAAACTACATTTAGTAGAAAAGATCAAGGCATTTTATAATGGAGATTTACAAGGCAAGCATTTTGCTTTATGGGGCTTAGCATTTAAGCCTAATACAGACGATATTAGAGAAGCACCGGCATTGAGTATCATTGACGCGTTAACTGCAGCAGGCGCTACTGTTACAGCTTATGATCCAGAAGCCATGCCGAATGTGAAGGGTCAGATAGGAGATCAAATACAATATGCACCTAATCAGTATGAAGCATTGCAAAATGCAGCAGCATTGGTGATAGCTATTGAGTGGAGTGAGTTTAGAACGCCCTACTTTGAACGCATGGAAAAAGAGATCAAGCACAAAATTATTTTTGATGGCAGAAACTTATTTGATGTAGCTAAGATGAAGGACTTAGGGTATCATTATGAAAGTATCGGAAGAGCAGACTCTAATACCATCAATCACTAAAGACTCAACACACAAAGCGCTAATTAACAAAAAACCAAGATGAGTCAAAAAAGAATATTAATAACAGGTGCTGCCGGATTTTTAGGATCGCATTTATGTGATCGTTTTATCAAAGAAGGGTACTATGTGATTGCGATGGATAATTTGATCACAGGAGACCTAATGAATATTGAGCACTTGACATCGAATGCAAATTATGAATTCATCCACCATGATGTAACGACTTTTATTGACATCAAAGGCGACCTGGATTATATATTACATTCTGCATCCCCAGCAAGTCCCATAGATTATTTAAAAATCCCTATCCAAACTTTAAAAGTGGGCGCATTGGGTACACATAATTGTTTAGGCTTGGCCAAAGCAAAGGGGGCAAGAATACTAGTAGCAAGCACGAGCGAAGTGTATGGAGATCCACTCGTACATCCTCAAACTGAGGAGTACTGGGGCAATGTGAATCCAGTGGGTCCAAGGGGCGTCTATGACGAAGCAAAAAGATATATGGAAAGCATTACGATGGCTTACCATACTTTTCATCATGTTGAAACAAGAATTATCCGCATCTTCAATACCTATGGTCCTAGAATGCGTTTAAATGATGGAAGAGCACTGCCAGCATTTATTGGACAAGCCTTAAGAGGTGAGGATATGACGGTGTTTGGAGATGGCTCACAAACAAGAAGCTTCTGCTATGTGGATGATTTAGTAGAAGGGATTTATAGATTATTATTAAGTGACTACTCAAGTCCAGTGAATATCGGCAACCCGAATGAAATCAGTTTAAAAGATTTTGCAGAAGAAGTGTTGAAGCTAACGGGCAACACAGTAAAGATCGTATACAAGGAATTACCTGTGGATGATCCAAAGCAAAGACAACCAGATATTACTAAAGCAAGAACCATTTTAGGATGGGAGCCAAAAGTAGATCGTGCAGAAGGATTGCAAAAAACATACGATTACTTTAAAGCATTGCCGCCGAGTGAGTGGACAAAATTGCCTAAAGAATTTATTTCAAAATAAACTATTTTACAAAAATTTAAAAAACGAATATAAAGATGAAAAAAGCGTTAATTACGGGAATTACTGGTCAAGATGGAGCATATCTTGCAGAATTTTTACTTAGAAAAGGCTATGAAGTACATGGAATAAAAAGAAGGTCTTCATTATTTAATACACAAAGAATTGACCATATTTATGAGGATCCACATATCCCCGATAGACATCTTCATTTACATTATGGAGATTTAACTGATAGTACTAATATCATAAGAATAATACAAGAAGTTCAACCTGATGAAATTTATAATTTAGCTGCAATGAGCCACGTGCATGTAAGTTTTGAAGAACCAGAATACACTGCAAATGCTGATGGCATTGGAACCCTTAGAATTTTAGAAGCAGTTAGATTATTGGGCTTGATTCAAAAGACTAAAATTTATCAAGCTTCTACATCGGAATTGTATGGATTAGTACAAGCAGTTCCTCAATCTGAAACTACCCCTTTCTACCCACGCTCTCCATATGCAGTTGCGAAACTTTATGCATACTGGATAACTGTTAATTACAGAGAAGCGTACGACATGTTTGCTTGTAATGGAATTTTATTTAATCACGAATCACCACAGAGGGGAGAAACATTTGTAACGAGGAAAATTACTAGAGCAACAGCTAAAATAGCTTTAGGCATAGAAAATTGTTTGTATTTAGGTAATTTAGATGCAAAGAGAGATTGGGGTCATGCGAAAGATTATATTGAAGGAATGTATTTAATATTGCAACAAGAAAAACCCGAGGATTTTGTTTTAGCAACAGGAATAACGACTACTATTCGAGATTTTGTAAAAATGAGTTTTGCTGAACTTGGAATTGAATTAGGATTTAGAGGTAAAGATGAAAATGAGGAAGGTTTTGTAATTGCGAATACTGGAGAATATAAAATTGCTATCGGTGATGTAATTGTTAAAGTTGATCCTAAATATTATAGACCTACCGAAGTTGAGTTATTAATTGGAGATCCAACTAAAGCTATGACAAAGTTAGGATGGAAGCCAAAGTATAATTTAAGTACATTAGTTGCTGAAATGGTTTCTAGTGATGTTCGTCTTTTTGAACAACAAATTTATTTAAAGAGTTTAGATTAAATGCCTACTAAAAAAATATTAATCTTAGTTTTATCCTTTAACGATAGCATCTATAATCGTTTTTATAATATTCAAAAAGAAACCTGGGATAGCATAAACCATCCAGACGTAAAAACTATGTATTTTTTTGGAAAAAAAATACATTTTCGCCACCTTATTTTAAAAGTAGTATTGTCAATAATGAAATTGTTGTTCCGATGGTTGACACTTATCTGGGTATTAGAAAAAAAACACTTCTAGCTTTTGATGCGATAAAACATTATGATTTTGACTATATTTTCAGAACTAATTCTTGTTCATATATTGACAAAATTAATTTATGTAAATTTTTAGAAAACAAACCATTAGATAACTTCTATTGTGGTGTAAGAGGCGTTTATCAAAATATAGAATTCATTTCAGGAGCAGGATATATATTAAGTAAAAATTTACTAGAAAATATAATTGAATCAAATCATTTGTTTGATGATAGTTATATAGATGATGTTAGTTTGAGTATTTTACTTAAAAGAAAAAAAGTAAAATTTGATTTTACTGGAAAAAGAATTGATATTACAAATACAATACCTGATGATATTTTTCATAATTATCATTACCGATTCAATACAGGAGGAAATAGAGAAAATGATTTTAATAATATGCTAAAATTGCATGAAAAAATAAGTATTCAACGAAATTATGAATAATACTAATAGCAAAATATATATTGCTGGTCATAGAGGTATGGTCGGTTCTAGTTTAGAAAGAAAATTAAGAAAAGAGGGGTTTCTAAATATTATTACTAGAACTTCTTCTGAATTAGATCTCAGAAATCAAAATGATGTTAATGAATTTTTTACACAAGAAAAACCTGATTACGTAATTTTAGCTGCTGCTAAAGTAGGTGGTATTCATGCTAACAATACCTACAGGGGTGAATTTATTTATGATAATTTAATGATAGAGTCAAATATTATACATGCCTCTTATCTAAACAAGGTTGACAAGTTATTATTTTTAGGTTCATCATGTATATACCCTAAAATGGCCCCACAACCTTTAAAAGAAGAGTATTTATTAAGTGGATATTTAGAATATACAAATCAGCCGTATGCTATTGCAAAAATTGCTGGTATAGAATTGTGTGATA
>Ga0114958_10001161_pt1 | contig 21107 bp, 15 predicted proteins | sample C_130208_EF_Meta_FD_89577 | JGI IMG/M metagenome (GOLD analysis project Ga0114958, IMG submission 89577) | Freshwater microbial communities from Lake Croche, Canada to study carbon cycling - C_130208_EF_MetaG | ecosystem: Environmental > Aquatic > Freshwater > Lake | place: Lake Croche, Canada...
GGGAGCTCGTTGCTGTTTTTCGCGCTATCTCGCATCCTGATTCTCGACATGGCGGTCTCGATGCTGATGTGCGCTACGCTTTTCTGTTTTATTCTCGGCGTGCGCGAGGCTCCTGGCGCGCGTCGGCGTTGGTTCTTTTATGGGCTCTATGCGAGCGCAGCGCTGGCCACGCTTACTAAAGGATTGATCGGCTTTCTTGTGACCGGCGCAGTCATGTTTTTGTGGCTTCTGATTTTTAATCAATGGAAGCGGCTTCGGCCGCTGCACCTGCCATCAGGGATTGCGTTATTTTTGGCGATCGCGGCGCCGTGGCACATCTTGGCGGCGCAGCGCAACGACACCTGGGCGCAGTTTTATTTCGTCCACGAACATTGGGAGCGTTTTACGACGACCACCCATGGGCGCTATGAGCCATGGTGGTATTTTATCCCGATTGTGATTCTGGGTCTTTTCCCTTGGATGGGTTTTGTGCCAGCAGCCTTGCGCGAGGCGCTCGCGGGAGGTTGGGCGAAACGGAAGGAAAATGCCGACGCGTGGTTTCTGGTGGTTTGGGTGGGCTTCGTGTTTTTATTTTTCTCCAAATCGCAGTCAAAATTGATCCCTTACATTTTGCCGGTGTTTCCGCCGCTCGCGGTTTTAATCGGCGGTTGGTGGGCGCGACGTTGGGTAGATGGTGCCGTTCAGCGGTTGCGCGCGGGGCTGAACGGTTTCGTATTTGTGAGCGGGTTGCTCGCGGTAGCGCTTATCGTCGCGGTTATGAAACCGGGCGTGATCCGCGAGCCGGGTCAGGCGGAATTGCTGCGGCCGTATGCGTTTGCGATGGCAGCGGTGTTACTTGTCGGTGGGTTGTCCGCCCCGTGGTGGGCGCGTCGTCGCGGTGTGCGCGGAGTTTTGGGTGCGATAGTCGCCACAGCGATTGGGCTTTATTTTTGCCTGATGTTGGCCGCGCCGCATATTCAGAAGCCTGGGACCAAGGACCTTGCGGCTATTGTCCTGCAGAAAATCAGAACTGGCGACAAAGTTTACCATTACGCGGAGTTCTTCCACGACTTCACCTTTTATGCGCAGCGCACGGTGGGCACCGTGGCGTTCAAAGGCGAGCTGGAGCTTGAGATTGACGCCTCTGCGCGTGCCAGTGGGCGGTTTATTGATGGACCTGAGTTTCGCCGGCAATGGTCCGAGTCTGGGCGGATCTTTGCGGTCGCGCGCACTAAGGATTTGAAGGAACTCTTCGCCGATCCTTCGTTTCGTTATCATTTGCTCGGTCAGTCCTCGGCCCACACGCTTTTTAGTAATCAACCCTGATATGTCTGTTCCTGCTGCCACTACGCCCGCCGTGCCTTATTTGCCGCTCACGCGGCCGACCCTCGACGAAGCTACCATCGCAGGCGTTGTCGAGGTGCTTCGCTCGGGTTGGATCACCTCCGGCCCCAACGTGAAAGCACTCGAGGCTAAACTCTCGGAATATTTCAGCGGTCGGCCTGTGCGGGTGTTTAATTCGGGCACGTGCACGATGGAAATCGCGCTCCGTATCGCTGGTATCGGCGCGGGTCATGAAGTGATCACCACGCCGCTTTCGTGGGTGGCGACGAGCAACGTTATCCTCGAAGTCGGCGCTAAACCGGTCTTCGTCGATATCGATCCGGTCACGCGCAACCTGGATCTTGCGCTCATCGAGGCTGCGATTACGCCGGCGACGCGAGCGATCATCCCGGTTGATCTTGCAGGTTTGCCTGTAGACCGCGACCGCCTCTACGCGATCGCCAAGAAACACAATCTCCGTGTGATTGAGGATGCAGCGCAGTCAATGGGTTCAACGTGGAACGGCCAACGTATCGGCTCCTTCGGAGATTTTGTGTCGGTGAGTTTTCACCCTAATAAAAACATCACCACGATCGAGGGCGGTTGCCTGGTGTTGAATACCGAAGCTGAAGCCAAAATCGCCGAGCAATATCGTCTCCAGGGCGTAGTGCGCTCCGGTTTCGATGGCATGGAAGTTGAGCTCGTTGGTGGGAAATTTAATCTGACCGACGTCGCTGCCCGCGTCGGGCTCGGGCAACTGCCGCGGCTCGAGGAGTTCAACGCCAAGCGGCGCGAATTGGCTCGGGCCTACTTCGAAGCGTTCGCTGCTAAGGGCGCTGCGACGCTCGGACTTGGGTTGCCGGTGGCGGATTTTGTGCAGAGCAATTGGCATATGTTTCAAGTTGTGCTGCCACCCGCACTGAAACGGGCTGACGTTATGGCAGCGATGCACGCCGCGGGCATCGGCACGAGTGTGCATTACCCCGCGATTCACCTTTTTGCAATCTACCGTCGGCTCGGCTCTAAAGAAGGAGATTGTCCGCACGCCGAAGCGATTTGCCGCAGCATTTTGACTTTGCCGTTGTTCCCCACAATGACCGCCGCCGATGTGGCGCGCGTCGTTGATGCTCTCTGCGCTATTTTGGTTACGGCAAAAAAATCATGAGCACTTCGCCGAATCTCCCGCTTTCCATCGTCATCCCCGTTTACAACGAGGAGCTCAATTTGCCCACGCTCTTTGCGCGGCTTTATCCGGTGCTCGACGCGATCGGTCGCCGCTACGAAATTATTTTTACCAACGATGGCAGCGCCGACCGTTCCATCGAGCTGCTTCGCGCGCAATACGCGGCCCGGCCGGATGTGACTCGAGTCATCGATTTCAACGCCAACTATGGGCAGCACATGGCGATCATGGCGGCTTTTGAGCGCGTGCGTGGCAATATTATCGTAACGCTCGATGCGGATCTGCAGAATCCGCCCGAGGAAATTCCCAAGCTGCTCGCGCAGATGGACGCCGGTTCCGACTATGTTGGGGGTTATCGGCTGAATCGGCAGGACTCGTTTTTCCGTACGTATGCCTCGAAAGTCATTAATTACGTGCGCGAAAAAACGACGAGTATTGAGATGACAGACCAAGGATGTATGCTACGGGCGTACTCACGCGCGGTGATCGACGCTATCGTGCGCAGTGGCGCGATTAATACCTTCATCCCTGCGCTGGCGTACAGTTTTGCGGGTAATCCGACCGAAGTTGGTGTGAAACACGAGGAACGGCACGCGGGTGTTTCCAATTACTCTTTTTACAGTCTGATTCGGCTAAATTTTGACCTTATCACAGGCTTCTCCATCGCGCCGCTACAATATTTCACGATGTTTGCGGGACTGAGTTCGATCGGTAGTCTTGCGCTGGTGGTGCTGCTTTTTGTGCGTCGTTTCGCATTCAATCTCGATCGTGAGACCTTCGGTGTATTCACACTCTTGGCGATCGTACTGTTTGTACTTAGCGTGGCTATGATCGGTATTGGTCTGATTGGCGAATACGTGGGGCGCACCTATCAGGTTGTCCGAGCGCGCCAACGTTACCACGTAAAGGAAGTGCTCGAAACTAAATGAGTGCGAAACCCCGCATCCTGTTTTTCGGTTACAGCGAAGTTGGTTACGCGTGTCTCTCGATGTTGCTTGAGCGTGGGGACAACGTTGTCGCACTGATCACGCACGAGGATAACCCGCACGAGAAAATTTGGTTTAAGACGCCTGCGGTTGCTGCGCGGGAAAAGGGTGTCCCTGTTTTTACCCCCGAGTCCGTCAACACGCCTGAGTGGCGTGAACGCATTGCGGCGCTGCAGCCGGATCTGATTTTATCGGTCTATTACCGGCATATGATTGGGACCAAGATCCTCGCATTGCCGCCGCTCGGTGCTTGGAATATGCACGGTTCGTTGCTGCCGAAATACCGGGGACGCGCGCCAATTAATTGGGCGGTGCTCCACGGTGAATCCCGGATCGGGATGACGTTGCACCGCATGGTGAAATCCGCGGATGCCGGCGCCGTGGTGGATCAAGCGGGTGTGGATATCGGCCCACGAGATACGGCGGAGCAGGCGTTTCGCAAGGTTTTGCCCTGTGCCCCAGCGGTGCTCGCGCGTCAGATCGATGCGTTGCTCGCTGGTACCGTTCGCGAGACGCCCCAAGACGAGACTCAGGCTAATTACTTTGGTGGCCGCAAACCCGAGGATGGGCGCATCCCTTGGCTCCAGTCCTCGCGGCAGATATTTAATCTCATCCGCGCGGTGACCGATCCGTATCCGGGCGCATTCACCGAGATCGAGGATGCTCGGTTAATGGTATGGTGGGGCGAGCCCGAAACCCCTGGGACGATCGGTCGCCGCGGTGCGCCCGGTGAAGTGCTTTCCATCGCACCGCTAGTTGTAGCCACGGGTGATGGCGCGTTGGAACTCACCCAAGTTGAATGGCGCGGCGCGCCGCCCGCGGTTTTTCAAGTCGGACAAAGGCTCGCCTAACTGGCCGCTTTGTCTAAACCTCAATTAGAATCTTAATCTCATGCCACTCAAAGTTCTCATCCTCGGCGCCAACGGTTTTATCGGCAGTTCGCTCACTCGAGCGATTCTCAAACAAAAAGATTGGGAGGTCTACGGCATGGATATCGGCTCCCATAAACTTGAGGACAGCTTGGGTAACCCCCGCTTTAAGTTCGTTGAGGGCGATATCACGATTAACCGTGAGTACATCGAATACCACGTAAAGAAGTGCGACGTCGTCATCCCGCTCGTCGCCATCGCCAACCCGATTCAGTACGTCAAAGATCCATTGCGCGTCTTCGAACTTGATTTCGAGGCCAATCTCGCCGTCGTCCGCCAGTGCGCTAAATATAAGAAGCGCATCATTTTCCCGTCCACTTCCGAAGTCTACGGCATGAGCACCGATTCGAAGCTCGACGAGGAAACGACGAGCCTTGTTTATGGCCCCATCGAGCGCCAGCGCTGGATCTACGCGTGCTCGAAGCAATTGCTCGACCGCGTCATTTATGCTTATGGCGTGCGCGATAACGTCGATTACACGCTGTTTCGTCCGTTTAACTGGATCGGGCCGCAACTTGACGATGTCATGGAGCCCAAGGAAGGCAGCTCGCGTCTGTTCACGCAGTTTATCTCCAATGTTATCTTTAAGAAGCCGCTCCAATTGGTCGACGGAGGCAAACAGAGCCGTTCTTTTACCTTCATTGACGATGGCGTCGATGCGCTCCTTCGCATCATTGAAAATAAAAACGGCTGTGCCTCTCGCCAGATTTTCAACATAGGTAACCCTAAGAATGACGTGAGTGTCGCCGACCTGGCGAAGCACATTATCACGGCGTTTAAGGACTATCCCGATTACGCTGCGCACGTTAAGGCGGCCAAGACGGTGATCGTTCCCTCGGGTAAATATTTCGGAAAATATTACCAAGACATCCAGAAACGCGTGCCTTCGATCGCTAATGCGAAGAAGCGGCTCGGCTGGAGCCCTAAGGTCGGCCTCAAGAAGGCGATCAAGCTCACGCTAGATTACCACCTCGCACATAAAGATTATCAGCTGGAGTAAATTCTGGCGTGGCGCGGCGCGGCGTGGTGTGATCGCTGGGCGTTTTGCGTTACCTTTGAATTTTCCTGCAGGCTCAGCGGAACCCGCCCTATTTTTTAACCATGTCTCTGCGTCTCGCGCTCAAGGTAGATGTCGATACTGATCGCGGTACGCGTGAAGGGGTACCGAATCTCGTTGCCGATTTGCAGGCGGTGGGTGCGCCGGCGGCATTTTTGTTTTCGCTTGGGCCAGATCAGACTGGGCGCGCGATCACGCGTGTGCTGCGGCCGGGGTTTTTCAAAAAAGTTTCACGCACGAGTGTCGTGCAGATTTACGGCGTCCGCACATTGCTTAACGGCACCTTGTTGCCTGCGCCGCATATCGGTCGGCGCAACGCCGAGGTGATGCGTGAGGTGCGCGATGCGGGGTTTGAAGTGGGCATTCATTGTTTCAATCATTACCGCTGGCAGGATTATGTGCAGACGATGCCGCTTGCTGGCGTGCGCGCGGAATTCGAGGCGGCAAGAAAGGAGTTTTTCCGGATCTTTGGGTCCGAGGCGAAGACGGCGGGAGCGCCGGGTTGGCAGAGTAACGCGCGGAGTCGTGCGGTGTACGATGAGGCGGAATTACTTTATGCGAGCGATGCGCGTGGTGGGGCGCCGTTTTTCCCGCGAATTGATGGCCAGATTTTTAAGACGCTGGAAATTCCGAGCACGTTGCCCACGTTCGATGAATTGATGGGGCGGCCCGAATACCCGGACGAGAAGATCGTGGATCACTACCTTGGGTTATTGAGCGCTGAGCACGTGAATGTGTTCACGCTCCACGCCGAGATCGAGGGAATGGGTCGGCGAAAACTTTTCCAGGACCTGCTTACGCGATGCCGAGAGGCAGGCGTCGAATTTGTGCGCATGGACGACTACGCGAATACGCTGTTGAAAGATCGCGCGGCGATTTCGACGCGCGATCAAGTGCAGGGCGCGATCGATGGCCGGAGCGGCCTGGTCGCGGTGCAGCGTGTGGCTTAAGCGGCGCCGCCGCCGGTGTTGGCGGGGGCGGGTTTGAAAGCGGAGCGCAGGCTGGCGGTGAGATAATCGCGGTTCATTCGTGCGATGAAATCGTGCGAGATGAGTTTCGGGCATGCCGCGCTGCATTCGTATTGGTTAGTGCAGCTGCCGAAGCCGAGTGTGTCCATGGTGTTGACCATGGCGAGTACGCGGCGATCGCGCTCGGCTTGGCCTTGGGGCAAGAGCCCCAGATGGCCAACCTTGGCCGAAACGAAGAGCATCGCGCTGGCATTTTTGCAGGCGGCGACGCAGGCGCCACAACCGATGCATTGCGCGGCGTCCATCGCGAGATCGGCGTCGCCTTTTGGAATGGGCAGGGCGTTGGCGTCGGGTGCAGAACCAGCCCGGGCGGTGATGAAGCCGCCGGATTGTTGGATTTTGTCGAAGGCGGCGCGGTTGATGACGAGGTCCTTAACGACGGGGAAGGCGCGGGCGCGGAAAGGTTCGACTACGATGGTGTCACCGTCGTTAAATGAGCGCATGTAGGTCTGGCAGGTGGCGACACCTTTGCCCGGACCGTGAGGTTTGCCGTTGATGGTGCAGGAGCACGTACCGCAGATGCCTTCTCGGCAGTCGTGGGCAAAGGCGATGGGTTCGATGCCTTGAGCGGTGAGCTCGTCGTTGACGACATCGAGCATCTCCAGAAAGGACATGTCGGGGCTGATGTCTTTCGCGGGATAATCGACGAAGGCGCCGGTAGCGGCGGGGCCGGCTTGGCGCCAGACGCGGAGAGTGACGGGAAAAGTTTTGACAGTAGAGGCAGCGACCATGGCGGGGAACGGGTAAGGGTTACTTGTAGTTGCGAAGGCTCATCTTGGTGAACTCGTAGTTGAGCGCTTCGGTGTTGCGCACGGGGGTCTTGCCTTCGCCTTGGTATTCCCAGGCGGCAACGTGGCCGAATTTCTCGTCGTCGCGTTTGCACTCGCCGTCGGGATATTGGTGTTCTTCGCGGAAGTGACCGCCGCAGCTTTCCTCGCGGGTCAGAGCGTCGCGGCACATGAGTTCGCCCAGATCGAGAAAATCGGCCACGCGGCCCGCTTTTTCTAGGGCTTGGTTCAGGGTTTCGGCGGAGCCGGGGACATTGACGGAGGCGTTGAATTCCTCGCGCAGGGCGGGGATTTCTTGAAGGGCGGATTCAAGGCCGGCCTTGGTACGCTCCATGCCGCAGCGGTCCCACATAATTTTTCCGAGTTTTTTGTGGAAATGGCTGACGGGTTGTTTGCCCTTGGTGGCGAGGAAACGGCTGGTCTGCCCGCGGACGTTGGCTTCGGCTTGTTGGAATTCTGGGGCGTCGGCGGCCGGGCGCGAGCCGGGTTTCTGGCCGGCGAGATAGTCGCCGATCGTGTAAGGAATTACGAAGTAACCGTCGGCGAGACCTTGCATGAGGGCCGAGGCGCCGAGGCGGTTAGCGCCGTGGTCGGAGAAATTGGCCTCACCGAGCACGAACAGGCCCGGTATGTTGGACATGAGGTTATAGTCTACCCAAAGTCCCCCCATGGTGTAGTGGACGGCGGGGTAGATGCGCATCGGGGCTTTGTAGGCGCTCTCGGCGGTGATCTCGTGGTAGATGTCGAAGAGGTTGCCGTAGCGTTCGCGCACGGCGGGTTCGCCAAGGCGTTTAATAGCGTCAGCGAAATCGAGGTAAACGCCGAGGCCGGTGGAGCCGACACCGCGGCCTTCGTCGCAGATACGTTTAGCGGCGCGGGAGGCGATATCACGTGGGGCGAGGTTGCCGAAGCTGGGGTAGAGGCGCTCGAGATAGTAATCGCGTTCGCTTTCTGGAATGGCGGCAGGGGCGCGGGTATCGCCGGCTTTCTTTGGGGCCCAGATGCGGCCGTCGTTGCGGAGGGACTCAGACATCAAAGTGAGTTTCGACTGGTAGTCGCCGCTTACGGGGATGCAGGTTGGATGGATCTGGGTGTAGCACGGGTTGGCCATGCAGGCGCCTCGTTTGTAGGCGCGCCAGATGGCAGTGGCGTTGGAGCCGCGTGCGTAGGTGGACAGATTGAAGACGTTGCCGTAACCGCCGGTGGCGAGGATGACGGCATCGGCGGAGTGCCGGGTGATCTCGCCGGTCACTAGGTTGCGGATGATAACTCCCTTGGCTTGGCCGCCGACAACGACCAAATCGAGCATCTCGGAGTTGGGGTGGAGGTCGACCGCGCCGGCACCGACCATGCGGGAGAGCGCGGAGTAAGCGCCGAGAAGAAGTTGTTGGCCGGTCTGGCCGCGGGCGTAGAAGGTACGGGAGACTTGGGCACCTCCGAAGGAGCGGTTGGCCAGGAGGCCGCCGTATTCGCGGGCGAAGGGGACGCCCTGCGCGACGCATTGGTCGATGATGTTGACGGAGACTTCGGCTAGGCGATGGACGTTGGCTTCACGAGCGCGGTAATCGCCCCCTTTAAGGGTGTCGTAGAACAGGCGGTGTACGCTGTCGCCGTCATTCTGGTAATTCTTGGCGGCGTTGATGCCGCCTTGGGCAGCGATGGAGTGGGCGCGGCGCGGGCTATCGTGAAAGACGAAGCATTTTACCTTATAACCAAGGTCGGCGAGGCTAGAGGCGGCGGAAGAGCCGGCGAGGCCGGCGCCGACGACGATGACCTCGTATTTGCGCTTGTTGGCGGGGTTGACGAGTTTGATCTCCGTCTTGTGCTTGCGCCACTTTTCAGCGAGCGGGCCGGACGGGATTTTGGAGTCGAGGGTGGCCATGGCGGTGATCGAAGTTCGTTGGGGTTTTAGTGGTGCGCGGCGGGGGCAGACTTGGCGGCGGATTCTGGGGAGAGTTTACCAGTCAGCACCGCGCCAGGAATCGCGACGTTGCCCGCGAAGTACGCTAGACACGCGAGGATAACAACGCTGCGGAGGGATTGAGACCAACGGGAATTACGCCAGCCGAGCGTCTGAAAAAGACTGTCCATTCCGTGGAGCAAATGCAGTGAGAGTAAGGTTACGGCGAGAAGGTAGAAGCCGGCGACCAAGGGTGGTTGAAAACCGAGGATAACCATGCTGCGAACATCGAGAACTTCAGTTCCGGCTGGGACTACAGTGAAGCCGAGGACGTGGTAGTCGTGCGCCATTGTGTAGGCGGGAAGGGTGGCTTTATAGGTGGAGCTCTGGGCGGTCCCGAGCGTGAAGTGGGCGAGGTGATAGAGGATAAATGCCAACACTACGTAGCCGGTCCAGCGCATGTAGCGGGAGGCGAGGGTGGCTTGGATCCAAGTTTTAACTCCGTAGGCTTGGGCGCCACGAGCGCGTTTACTTTCGAGGGTTAGTACGGTAGCTGCCCAGATATGGATCGCGACTGCGATTAATAGGCTGATGCGCGCCACCCACAGTGCGGGCCCGAGCGATTGGAGGAAGTGAGCGTAGCCGTTGAGCTTGTCGGGATGCGAAAATACCTGGAGGTTGCCCACGAGGTGTCCAATGACAAAGCCGATAAGTACGAGGCCGGTGACGGCCATCAGGATTTTGCGGCCGATAGAAGAGCCGAAGAGGTTGCCAACAAGGTTCATCGAAAAAGCGCGGGTTAGGGGAATGCTGTCCTTTAATCTTTCCCAGCATCGTTAGTTTGTAAAGAGGGCGCAATGAACCTGCCTGCTTATTAGTGGGCCTTACCTTTTTTAGAAGCGAGCGCAGCGTTCAGAGAACGACGCCGTCTAGTTTATTTGGCGAGTGGTTTTAGCAGAGCAAACTTCCCGCTGGCGGCCGGAGCGATAAATTTGCGGCGAAAAGCATTCACGCGCACGCCCGGCCCGAGCAATTGGGCAAGAGTACTTTCGATTGCGCTATGATCGGCTGTTTCGTCGGCGACGTAGTGAAAATCCCAACGCAAATCACCGGTTTGGATTAACGTATAGTGCCAGCATCGAAACGCTACCGGTAACGCCTCGTCTACGTCGCTAGCGGCGACCAGCGAGCCATCGGGTCGGAAATAAATGCTCCCCTCGCGGCCGAGGATGCGAAAACCGGTTATACGCCGTTGCACGATGTCGCCGGTGTGGTAACGCAATAATGGCATCGCTTCTCGCTCGCGCGTCGTCACGTAGATTTGTGCGACATCGGGCAAATCTGCGCGCCACGGCACCAGCTCAATGAATGCATTGGCGTCGATCGCTTGAAGATTATCTTGGAATGCTTCGCCGACAAAAAGATACCCGGCCTCCGTTGAGCCGTACAGATCGACTTGGGGGGCGGGAAAGACTTCCGCGATGCGCCGGCTGTGTTGCAGGCTGGCTTTGCCGTAAGTCAAAATCACTGCGCGCACGCTCGGCACCGTTACGCCTCGGCGTTGGGCGGCGCGGGCGAGCAACGCGAGATAAACGGGCTCCCCCTCGATCACCTCGGGTTGCGTGGCCTGTAGTTCGCGCACGATCCTGTCCCATTCGCTCTCGGGAAACACAAACGGATCACTCGTGAGATTCAGGTATACCGTGCCGTCAAAATAGCGGTGTGGAAACGGGTGATCCTCGTAAGGGCAAAGATTACTTGAGCAGCCAATCGGTGCGAGGACGCACTTGCGGTAGTAGCGCCCGACGAATTGCCGTAAAATCGGTGACGCCAGATAGGCGCGATCGGTCTGCTTGTTCCACCAGCCTTCTTCCATGATTACGGTCATGGGGCCGCTCGTCGTGCCGGAGGTGCTTTCGTATTCGTAGCTTTTGTCGGCCAGACCCCGCTCGATCACGCGGTAATCGGCGAAGAACGCCTGATGCCCGTTTTCGACGATGTCCTTTTTGGACAACGCTGGGATTTCCTGAAAACACGACCACTGTAACGGATCCTTATGCAGTGGAAAACGCCGAGCGTAGAGCGGACTCCGCTCATAGATTTTTCGTACTTCCTGCTCCAATACAGCCGGAATCACGACGGACGAAGTCGCGTCAAGGATCTCAGGGTGGTTGGCGAAGGCGGGCGCTGGCATCGTGTGAATTACAGTTAATTAAAGATGCGGCCCGGTGCTAAGTCAAATGCCTCGCCCGGTGTGCTTGCGCCAGATCGGCTCGAAATGCATGAGCCCGCAGACGACCAAGCTGTGAGTGATTTTACCCGCGCGAGCCCAGCCGAGCACCTCGTCCACGGGCGCCGTCACGACTTCGATTTCCTCGTCGTGATCCCATTCTGAGGCACCGCTCAACGTGGCGTTCTCAATGAGCACGAGGTGGCAGCGGTTGTTTTGGATGGCGGGGTTGGGGTGCACGCTCGCCAGCAATCGCGCACTCGTGCCTGCATAGCCGGTTTCTTCGCGCAATTCGCGCACCGCCGCCGTCACAGGATCTTCGCCCGGATCGATAATGCCGCCAGGAATTTCGAGGGAAAACTCCTCGATCCCGAAACGAAATTGCCGCACGAGCACGAGATGACCCTCGGGTGTAATCGCGATGACATTACACCAATCCGCCGACGCGATGACGACAAAATCGCGTTCCACGGCGCGTTGCGGATGGCGCAGCCGTACGCTGCGCAGTTCCAGTATGCGCGTTGTTGCCAGCGCGTTTTGCCCTAGATGTTCCCAGCGGGCCGGGGATCCCGGCGTGGACGAAGCGTTCATAGAAAAAATAAAAAACCTCCGCGCCGCACAGGACGAGGAGGTTTTAAAGGGAGGAGTATATTCTCCGAGAAAATTACTTCTTCGGGAGTTTCACTTTGTCGCCGACCTTCAACTTGCTCCAGTTCACACCGGGGTTGACGGTGAGTAAGTCGGCGTGGGAAACGCCGTTAGACTTGGCGATCTTGGTGCCGGTGTCGCCCGCTTTGACGACATATTCACCTGGACCGGCGACGGCGGGTTCGCCGCTGCCTTTTTTGCCGGCGGCCGCAACGGGCTTTTTGGCGGCTTCTTCTAATTTCGTGAGGGAGGCGCTCTGTTTAGCGAGCTCGCCACCGACTTGATTAAAAGCGTCCTGCGTCGAGCGGGTCAGCGCAGCGAGGTCTTTGGAGGCTTTGTCGGAGGCAGCAGCAGCTGAAGCTACTTGCGCTTCGATGGCGTCGACCTTGGCGACCTTTTCCTCGTGAGCAGCGAGGGTCTTATTGACCTTCGAGAGGCTCATAGCGGCGTAGCCACCGAGCAGGAACGCAACGACGCCCACAATGATGCCGCCGACCGGCAACATGCTGTTATTTTCGCGAGAAATGGTATCCATGGTGAGAAGTTAAGCTTTGAGATGAGGACTTATCTTGGTGCTAGGCAAGCAGAGATTATCAAGAAAAGAGCGGACTTTGTGCAATATCTGGGCGGCGGGCTTGACAGCTTCGTTTAACGCGCGTGCTCTTCGGTGTGCATCGGGGTGTAGCTTAGCCTGGTAGAGCGCCTGGTTTGGGACCAGGAGGTCGTAGGTTCGAATCCTATCGCCCCGACCACTGCAAATCGAACTCTGTTGTAGCGGTTGTCGATTTACGCCCGAATTGTTACGTCGATGGATCTGGATTCTTAATATGGCGGTGATGGAATTAAAGAAGTTATCAAACCCCTAATTAAGATAAGGGGGCCGAAGAAATGATTAACGCTGCCGATACGGCACCGCCGTAACAGCTAGCTAAACATGCCCCCGGTCCTGGTTCTGCGGGTGCGTTTCATAATATAGAACTGCCCAATGCTCGTTTGCCGAAACGGCTAGGCTCTCACCGTCTGATCAGATCTTTGGCCACGGCCTCGCGCACCTTCGCGACCGGCCTGTCGCCGTGGCCGCTTTTTAGCCACCTCGTCACCGCTTGCGGCGACGACTTTGCTTTTTTTAAGTGGATGCGGTCTACCGACCTGTATCGGCCACCCGCATGATTCACGCTACTGTCAGCCCACCCTAAGCGAACAGCCTCATTGCCAGCAGTCGCTGCCGCGCCCATTCTTTCCACAGCTAAGCCCACATTGGGCTGATTTCTGCCATCAACGCTTGGCCTAGTTTTGGCCAATTAAGCGCTGTCTGGTCCCATTATCGGTTCAAATTCGGGATTAAAAATTTAGGGCCATGGAGCGATTTGCACCCAAGTCAACCCGTGGATGCCGCTCTTGGATATTCGGCCGCTAAATTGACCCGTTGAATCGGTTAACGAGGCGAATTATATCCATAATGAACAGTATTTTACGTAATTCATGCGTTAAACGCTGCGTTTTTAGGAGCGATCAATTGTGTCAGAATTGTGACGTAAATGACGCTCAAAAGTCATATCATAAGGTTTAAGTGTAGTTGGTACATCTGGATCCAATTATTTAATAAACGCCGTAATCCAAAATCATTAGAACCCGTTAAACATTAATAGACATGAAAATGAAATCATTACTCACCACTCTCTTCGCCGTAGCGTGCGTGAGTGTCGCCTCCGCCCAGACCACGCTTCGCTTTACCGGCTCGACCGCCTTCCGTGCTGCCACCGTTACCGCGATTCAAAATGTTTTGAACTCCGGTTACACCTACGGCTACGTCGGTTCCAGCGTTACCGGCGCTAACCAATCCATCTTCGTTGGTACGACCAAAGTAGGGGGTGTTTCAGTGATCATCAAATGTTCTTTTGCCGGTTCTGTCGGCGGGGTGCAGACGATTGCGCAACAATCCCCGGTTGTCACCACGGCCAGCCCCTATCTATCCGAAACCAACGCTCTCACCACGACGGGTGCGGTCTTCACCGCGTCTACGGGTATTTTTGATTCCCCGGCCAACGCCGACATCGCTATGTCTGATTCCTTCCAAGCTTCGACCGCGTTCTTCGGTACCGGCTACAACACCCTTGTTGATAATGTAGTCGGCGTCGTCCCCTTCGTTTGGACCAAAGGCAGCAGCAAAGATGCGACCGTTCAGGCTGCGCTCGATACCATCACCAATATTACCCCCCTTCAAGCTCGCGTCCTTCTCGCCGGTGGCATGCCAATCTCTATCATGACTGGCAAATCCGCTGATTCCAGCATTTACGTTTATCCCTTGGGTCGCGATGAAGACTCCGGCACTCGTTTGGTTGCTTTTGCAGAACCCGCTTTCGGTATCTTCGCCTCGCCCATCCAATACCAACCCACCATCGCCAGCGGCGAAATCACCTCGATCGCTGCTTGGCCCGCGGCCACGGTTTTGGGCATCAGCTACACGACCGGCCACTCCGGTTTCTCCAGTGGCGGCACCATGGCGACCAATCTCAACACTCCTGTCGCCGCCTCCGCGGTCGACGCCTTCAAAGCTAAATTTGCTCTTATTGCCTACTTCGGCGTGAACGACGCCAACGGCGTCAACTCCGGTAAAAACAACCTCACCTACAATGGCGTGGCCTATAGCGCAGATGCCGTTCGCGAAGGTACCTACTCCTTCTGGGGCTACGAGCACTTGATGTACCGCAGCACGCTCGCCGGTAACTCCAAGACCGTCGCTGATCAAATTGCGGCTCAAATCAAAAATACCGATGCCTCTGTTTCCGGTGTGCTTCTTTCGACCATGAATGTGTCCCGCGTCACTGAGGGCGCTGTCATCACGCGTAAATAATTCGCTTCGGATTTAAACGCTGCGCAAGAGCGGCGGGGCGCCTACCAAGGCGCCCAAATTCCAAAGTTAATCAAAAAAGCTCCTCTCCATGAAAAATTTTTCCCTGAAAGCAATCCTCCTGGCTGTTAGTATCGCACTGCCAGTGAGCGCCCAGGTATCGGCTAGTAACGGCGATTTGATCCTAGGCTTCCGCGCCAATGGTGGCCAAGGTCAGAACGTTAACCTAGAGGTCAATCTAGGCAGTGTATCTCAGTTCAAAGGTTTAGCCTCGGGTTCGACTCAGATCATTTCACGCTTATCCGTGGCTGACCTGATCGCCACTTACGGCTCCGGCTGGGCCACTCGTACCGATCTGTTCTGGGGTATCGTTGGCACCGCGGGTCGCGTTAGCAAGGGCCCCGGCGGCGAGTCCATCGCCACCCTCTGGGCCACTCGCGCTCAAGAAGTCGTAGGCACCCAATCGACCGCTTGGACTCCCGGCAGTCGTAACGCTCAATTCTCGGCTTCCTCGGTGATTGAGACCCTCTATCAAGGCGCACCCGGCAGCTTGAATGGTGCTAAGTCTAGCACGAATAGCGCTAACGCTGCCTCGATCAACGCCACCCTCGCCGGTAGTTACGGTTATCAAGATTCCTACCAGAATGGGGCAAGCTTCGGGTTCTTTAATCCTACGATCAACGACTACGTTTTGGCCGATGCCTCGGGCTACGCGGTATCTGACCTTTATGAGTCGCAGCCCGATAGCGCCAGCTCGACTTATCTCGGCTCGTTTGGTCTGTCCTCCTCCGGCGCTCTGATCTTCAGCACCTCCGCTAGTTACTTCGCGAGCAATGCCGGGGCCCCCACCATCACCACTCAGCCGGTTTCCCAAGCCGTGGCCTCTGGCTCTAATGCCTCCTTCTCGGTCGTCGCCACCGGATCTGGTCTGACGTATCAGTGGTACAAAAATGATGCAGCCATCAGTGGAGCTACCTCTAGCACGCTCACCCTCACTGCGGTCACTACCCTCAATGCGGGTAATTACTCGGTCAAGGTGACCAATGCCTCCGGTACTTCCATTACTGCCACCGGTTTCGCTCTGAGTATCGGGGTCGCTAACCCAGGTCGCTTGAGTAACTTGTCGGTCCTCACCCAAATGTCCGCAGGTGACGCTTTCACCTTCGGTTACGTTATCGGTGGCGCCGGCACCAAGGGCAACAAACCTATGCTAATGCGCGCATCAGGCCCCACCTTGTCTTACCTGAAGTATTTCAGTGCGAGCGAGGTCCTTGCGGATCCTACCGTCAAGTTCTACGGTGGTTCCACCCTGATCAGTCAAAACTCCGGTTGGGCCAACGACCAAAACATCGTCACCGCCAACACCGTTACCGGAGCGTTCCCCTTCCAAACCGACGCTAAGGACTCAGCGGTGTACGTGTCGGCTGCTCCTATCGGTCAGGACTCTCTAGTGATCCAAGGCGCAAGCAGCACCAGCGCCGGTTGGACCCTCGCCGAAGTTTATGACGCTACGCCGTTGTCGCAGTTTGACGCTACCACGCCACGATTGCTCAACGTGTCTGTACTCAAGAATGTGGGACCCTCGATCACCGTGGGCTTCACTGTTTCTGGCTCCAGCAAAGTTCAACTTCTGATCCGTGCGGCTGGTCCGACTCTCGGCTCCACCTTTAACTACGCTGGTGCGATGGCTGACCCCAAGATGAGCCTATATAGCGGTCAAACCGTTATCGCTAGTAACGATGATTGGGGTACTCCTGTCGGTACGGGCGCGGCCACCGCCTCCGAAATCACAGCCGCTACCACGCGGACCGCTCCGTGGGCTTTGGCCTCAGGTGGTAAAGATTCCGCTCTCTTAGTTAGTCTTGGTGCGGGTGGGTACACGGTACAAGTCACCGCTGCGACCGGTTCCACCGGCAGCGCCCTCATCGAAATTTATGAGGTGCCCGGTCTCTAAAACGAGACATCCCAGTGATTCAGCGACTTAGATCATCAAATCGAATGTCTCGATTTAGACCCTAGTCAGGTGCGGCCCCTCTGCTTTTTGCGGAGGGGCCGTTTCCCTTTAATTTCATCTCTCTACTTTGCAATTTTCCGCCGCAAAATTCTTGGCCAAGCTGATTAGTCCTATCGGGATTATAGCGAGTGTTGCATGGCTCATTTCGGGTGCAACCGGCGCAGAAATTAATACGCCAAAAAATGCCGAGCTTTTCATTCAGGAATATCGCGTAGATGGCGTTAAGCATCTCAGCGTTTCCACCGTCGAGGAAACCGTTTATCCTTTTCTCGGTCCCGGGCGCTCCTCGGAGGATGTTGAGCAAGCCCGCGCCGCATTAGAAAAAGCCTACCGTGACAGAGGATTTCAAACCGTGGCGGTGCAGATTCCCGTTCAAAATGTCACCGATGGGGTGGTTACCCTACAGGTCGTGGAGGGCGTTGTAGATCGTTTGCGTGTTAATGGTGCGCGGTTTTCTTCTCCTAAATTAATTAAATCCATGGTGCCCTCCCTGGCCGAGGGTCGCGTGGTTAATTTCAACGAAGTTCCCAGCGAAATCGTCGCTCTCAATCAACTCCCGGATAGACGCGTTACTCCCGCTTTACGTGCCGGTTCTGCTCCGGGCTTGGTCGATGTAGATCTTAACGTGATTGAGACTACCCCACTGCACGCCAGTGCGGAACTTAACAACCGACATAGCGCAAATACCACCGCGCTGCGGGCCAATGTTTCTGTCAGTGATAACAATTTTTTACAACGCGGCGATGCTCTTGGCTTCAGTTTCCAAATCGCTCCAGAACGGACCGACGATGCTAAGGTAGTATCAGGTTATTATTTGACGCGATTTGTCCAAAGTGGGCTTAGCCTAATGCTTCAAGCGACCAAACAAGACAGTAACGTTTCCACTCTCGGTGGCGCCGCAGTCGCTGGGCGTGGACAAACCGCCGGAGTGCGGAGTTTAATGCGCCTACCTGCCACGCAAGATTTTTTCCAAACCTTGAGCTTAGGTTTCGACTACAAACATTTTGATCAAACCCTGCGTGTGGGGGGCAGTAATGTGGTTTCCCCGATTACCTACTGGCCCATAAATCTTAACTACACCGCTTCATTTCTGGGCGATAAACGCGAAACTGATTTAAGTCTTGCGGCCACCCTTCACCTGCGGGGCCTGGGCAGCGACCCTACGACCTTCGACAACCGACGTTATCAGGCTGATGGTAGCTTCTTTTTTATTCATGGCGAAGTTTCTCACGAAAGAACCATCGCCCACGATTGGCAGCTATTTGCAAAATTTACTGGTCAGCTGGCTAACCAGGCACTGCTTGATAGTGAGCAGGTAAGCGGCGGAGGCTTGAGTACGGTGCGAGGCTATCTTGAGTCGGAAGTGGTCGGCGACAATGCTGCCTTCACTACCCTCGAACTGCGTACCCCCGCATGGAGTGCCCGTTTCGGGCAGTGGCGAGCTTTCGTGTTTGGCGATACCGGAATGCTCAACGTCTACCACGCGCTACCCCAACAGCGCTCCTACTTTTACCTCGCCAGCGCCGGTGTGGGTACTCGTGTGCGCCTGCGCGAACATTTTAACGGTTCCATCGACGCGGGTCTTCCGCTGATTGCCCAGGCCCAAACTCAAGCCCATGCCCTGCGCTTTACCTTCCGGCTCTGGGCCGATTTTTAATTTTATGATCCCACGTTCCACTCCCCTCCATCGTTTTGTGGTTCTGCTCGGCCTAGCCGTGGCATTGTCCTTTCCCTCCACGGCTAGGGCCTGGTGGAACTCGGAATGGTCTCAACGTAAGAAAATTACCCTCGATACTGGCTCCACCGGTTTACCCCTTACGCAACTGCTGGCTGAGGCGCCTGTGCTGATTCGACTCCATGAAGGCAACTTTGCGTTCTCCACCGTCAAATCTGACGGCAGCGACCTACGCTTTATCGCTGGCGATGACAAAACTCCGCTCTCCTTCCATATCGAAAAATTCGACTCTTTACTCAACGAAGCCTTCATTTGGGTTAAAGTTCCTGAGCTCAAACCAGGCACGGCCACTAGTCTTTGGCTTTACTACGGCAATAGTGGCGCAGGCGCCACGCGCATTGATGACGTCAAAGGTACCTATGACGCGAATTCCGTTTTAGTCTATCACTTCAGCGAGCGCGGCCAACCTCCAGCCGATGCCACGAGTAAAAACAACAACGCCACCAACTCGGGCACCCCCGCCGATGGCTCTATGATCGCTCTCGGTTTGCACTTGGATGGCAAAAAAACCGTCACCGTACCCAACTCACCCTCCCTGACTTGGACCAATGGGGCCGCCTTTACTTGGTCGGCTTGGGTTAAATTCGGCGCCCCTCAACCCGATGCACTCCTATTCAATCGGGCCGAGGCCGGCCGCGCTTTCTCGATTGGGGTTGATCGCAATTCACCCTTTGTCGAAGTCCTCTCTCCCAGTGGTAAATTCCGTAGCCCAGCGGGTGCCCCCGTGGCCACCCCTGGCTGGAAGCACCTCGCTCTCGTAGCGGATGGAGCCAAGCTCACCCTATTTCTTGATGGCGAAGTCTACTCAACCCTAGCTGCCAGCCTGCCCGCCTTGGCCAGCCCGCTAATGATCGGCGGCGATGCCTCTAACGCTTTTGTGGGTGATATCGACGAACTGCACTTAGCTAACCTCGCTCGCAGTTCCGACTATATTAAGTTTATCGCCCTGGAGCAGGGTAGCGAAAAAGCCACCAAGCTTATCAGCTTTGGCGAAGAGGAAAAACCCAAGGACTGGTTGGCTTTCATTAAAAATGGTTACCTTGGCGTCATCATCGGCTCCCTCACCGTCGATGGTTGGGTGGTCATTGGTCTGCTTGGCGTCATGGGCGTCGTCAGCGCCGCTGTGATGATCGGCAAGGGCATGTATTTAGGTCGGGTTGTAAAGGGCAACGAGTTGTTCCTCGAACAATGGCGTCAAGTCGCCACCGATTTATCCGTACTCGATAGCGCAGATATCTCTCAGGCTAAATCCCTCGGCGGTCGCGTGAGTGCGGCTAATCACAAGGTCATGCGCGAATCCCCCCTCTATCGCATCTACCACATCGGCGTAGAAGAAATTCGTCACCGCATCACGGCCACTCGTAACAACAAAGTACTCTCCACCCGCTCCATTGAGGCCATTCGGGCTGGACTCGACGCAGGCTTGGTCCGCGAGTCCCATCGGCTATCTAACCAAATGGTGTTGCTCACCATCGCTATCTCCGGCGGCCCCTTCCTCGGACTACTTGGCACCGTCGTCGGGGTAATGATCACCTTCGCCGCCGTCGCAGCCGCCGGCGATGTCAACGTCAACGCCATCGCCCCCGGTATTGCCGCGGCCCTCGCCGCGACCGTCGCTGGTCTCGCCGTCGCCATTCCCTCCCTTTTCGGTTATAATTACCTGCTCATACGCATCAAAAACGCTCAGTCTGACCTGCACGTATTCATCGATGAATTCGTGGCTAAAATGGCCGAGTTTTACTCCGAGTCGGCGGAAGACAGCCGCCCGCAAAAATCCACTCCCAGCGAGCGCTCCTAAGTTCGCCCTGTAATCCTCATGCAAGCGCCCACCGAAGAAAAACCCTACGATGATATCAACATCACTCCGATGTTGGACTTGGCGTACGTACTGTTGGTCATTTTTATTCTCATGTGCACCGCCTCGGTGCAGGGAGTTAAAGTCAATTTACCTAAAGCCAGCGCGGCTCCTAGCCTCGCCAAACCTAAGACCCGCGCGATCACCATTAGTAACACGGGTCAGATCTTTCTTGATACGGTGCCTGTCTCGCTGGTTGAACTCGAGCAACGCCTCGCTCAATACAAACAAATTACCCCTGATCTGCCCGTGGTCGTAAAGGGCGACAGCCTCACGCCTTACCAAGGAGTCATGGATGTTTTGGATATTTTTGGTCGCCTCGGTATCACCCAGGTCGGTCTTGCGACTAAGACTCGCCCAGCGAGTTAAGCGTATCATTTCGCGCCATGTCCTCTCCGATTTTCACCGATGATGCTCCGCCCGAGCGCTCTTTTTTTGAGCGCTTTGGCTGGATCATGGGGCTCTGCGCCATGGGCTTAATCGGTGGAGGGATTATGCTGCTAAAAAACTCGAGTAATAGCAGCTCCTCGACGCATCGGATGCCAGAGGTCACCATGGTTAAGATCGTTTCAACCCCGCCGCCCCCGCCGCCCCCACCACC
>Ga0114958_10001162_pt1 | contig 21095 bp, 15 predicted proteins | sample C_130208_EF_Meta_FD_89577 | JGI IMG/M metagenome (GOLD analysis project Ga0114958, IMG submission 89577) | Freshwater microbial communities from Lake Croche, Canada to study carbon cycling - C_130208_EF_MetaG | ecosystem: Environmental > Aquatic > Freshwater > Lake | place: Lake Croche, Canada...
CGGTCATATCGCCGCGCCGGATTTGTTCCGAGGGCACTTCGGAGGCTTCCGACAAAATACGCGCTGCAAGCTGCTCGGCACTCATTTCCAGCGAGAAAAAGCCGACCGATCCGCCCTCAACCGTGCCTTCGCTGCCATCGGGCAGGCGGCCGCGCTTATAGGCTTTGGCGATGTTAAAGGCGATGTTGGTCGCCAGCGAGGTTTTGCCCATCGACGGACGCCCCGCCAAGATCAACAGGTCAGACGGATGCAGCCCGCCCAGCTTTTTGTCCAGATCGACCAGCCCCGTCGATATCCCCGCCAAGCCGCCATCGCGCTGATAGGCGGCATTGGCCATGTTAACTGCATCGGTGACGGCTTTGAGAAAGCTTTGAAAGCCGCGCTCGGCCACGCCTTGTTCGCCCAGTTTGTACAGGCGCTGTTCGGCTTCGGTGATCTGGTCGCGCGGTTCGCTGTCGACCTCCACCTTGCCCGCACGGGCCGAAATGTCACGGCCAAGCCCGATCAATTCGCGCCGCACCGCCAGATCGTAGATCATCTGCGCATAATCGCGCGCCGCATAGGCCGAGATCGCCGCCCCCGCCAAACGCACCAGATAAGACGTGCCGCCCAGTTCCTTTAGCCCCGCATCATCTTCGAAAAACGGCTTTAGTGTTACAGGCGACACCAGCGCATTCTTCTGAATCCGCGCCGCCATGCGTTCAAAAATCCGCTGATGCACCGGATCAAAGAAATGCTGGGCCCGCACCAGAGAAGCGACACGGTCATAGACCTCGTTATTGGTCAAGATCGCGCCCAACAACTGCTGCTCGCCTTCGATATTATGCGGCAGGGCTTCGGGTTCAGGCAGGGCCGGCATCATCTGCTGCAGCGTGGCCAGTTCGTTCATCCGCTTTCCCCGTTGCTTGATCGCTTAGGCTTAGACCCAGAGCTTGGCGCAAAGCAATCCACGGATATCTATGGGGATAAGTGCCAAAGCCGCCGCAATCGCCCAAGCGCCACGCCGCATCTTTACCACATTTAGCCCGACCGCGCCACCAAATCGCAACAATTGCGATTCGCCTGCCAGCTTATCACCAATCTATCCCCAAATCTTTCCCCGCTTTCCTTGCCCTTTGTCGCAATACTCTGAGGGGGTGCAGGGGGGGCGTGCAGGGGGGCAGACGGCCCCCCTGCCGGGCATAGAGCACAGCGCCTATTTGGCGCGTGCAGCCTGCCAAGCGCGCGGATCGTGCAGAAAGCTGTCCACTTCGCTTAAGGTCGCGGCATCAAAAGCCCCTTGCGCGCGCGCTTCGGCCAGAACGTCCCACCATGTGCACAGGTGATGCAGCTTTATGCCATGATCGGCCAATCGAGCGACCGTTTCGGGAAAAATCCCGTAGTAGAAAATCACCGCCGTATGGGCGCACACAGCCCCCGTCTCGCGGATGGCATCGACAAAAGACAGCTTCGATCCGCCATCGGTGGTCAAATCTTCCACCAGCAAGACCCGTTGGCCTTCGCTCATCACCCCTTCGATGCGCGCATTGCGCCCGTAGCCTTTGGGCTTCTTGCGCACATAGGTCATCGGCAGGGCCAAGCGTTCGGCCACAAGCGCCGCAAAGGGAATCCCCGCCGTCTCGCCGCCGGCGATATTGTCAAACGCCTCCATCCCGGCATCGCGCATCACGGTGACGCAGAGAAAATCCATCAAGACCGAGCGGATGCGCGGATAAGAGATCAGCTTGCGGCAGTCGATATAGGTGGGCGAAGGCAGACCGCTCGCCAAGGTAAAAGGGGTGGCGGCATTGAAATGCACAGCGCCAATTTCCAGAAGCGCGCGGGCGGTCAGGCGGGCGATGTCGTCAGCGGCGGGGAAACTGGCGGGGATCATGGGGGCTCCGAACGTTGGGGGGCAGGGTTAGGCTTGCACCTGCCAATAGACCGCAAAGCCGGGGTCAAAGACGGTGACGGGTCCGGCCTCAGACAGGATCTTGGGCGCAAAGACCGTGGGGTGATCGGATTTTACCAAGGTGATCTGGGCTGCGTTTTGCGGCAGGCCGTAAAAGGCCGCGCCATTCTGGCTGGTAAAGGCTTCCAGCTTGTCCAAAGCGCCGTCTTCTTCGAAGACATGCGCCAAAAGCGGCATGGTGTTGGTGGCCGTAAAACAGCCAGCACAACCGCAGGCATGTTCTTTGAGCGCATCGACATGCGGCGCGCTGTCGGTGCCCAGAAAATACGCCCTGTTGCCCGAGGTTGCAGCGCGGCGCAGCGCCAGCCGGTGCTTTTCGCGCTTGGCAACGGGCAGGCAGTAATAGTGCGGGCGGATGCCCCCCACCAGCAGGTGGTTGCGGTTCAAGATCAGGTGGTGGGTGGTGATCGTGGAGGCCAGAGTGCCGCCTTGGGCGGCATAGTCAACGCCTTCTTGGGTGGTAATATGCTCCATCACCACGCGCAGTTCGGGCAGGCGGCGGCGCAAAGGGTCTAGCACGGTGTCGATAAAGACGGCCTCGCGGTCAAAGATATCCACCTGCGGCGTGGTGACCTCGCCGTGGATGCACAAGGGCAGGCCGATCTCGGCCATCTTTTCCAGCACCGGCATGACCTTATCCAGATCGCGCACGCCGCCGTGCGAATTGGTTGTGGCGCCTGCGGGGTAAAGCTTGACGGCTTTCACCACGCCCAAAGCCGCCGCCTGTGCCACATCGGCCGGATCGGTGGTGTCGGTCAGATACAGCGTCATCAGCGGTTGAAATTGCGCCCCTTCGGGCAAGGCCGCCAGAATGCGCCCTTGGTAGACCAAAGCCTGCGCCAGCGTGACCACCGGCGGCACCAAGTTCGGCATGATCAGCGCGCGGGCAAAATCGCGCGCCGAATGCGGCGCCACAGCCGCCAACATCGCCCCATCGCGCAGATGCAGGTGCATATCATCGGGGCGCGTCAAGGTCACAGTTTTCATCATTGCCGTGCCCTAGCCCAAAGCCTGCTAGATTTCCAGCGCGATTGCGTGGTATTACGCCGCAGTAAACCCTTACGCCCGAAAAGTGGAGCTTGCTTTGACCAAATCCGCCCTTTGCGCCCTTGCGCTTGTCTTTTTGCCGACGGCCATTTTTGGGCAGCAGATTGATTGCACCAATCCGCAGACCCAAGCCGATATGACCCAATGCGCCGATCAAGACTATCAAGCGGCCGATGCCCGCCTGAACGCCGCTTACGGATTGGCGATCGATTATATGGCCAGCATTGACGCAAGTCTTGCCGCTGCCGATCAAGGGGCCGAGGCCGCCTTGCGCGCCGGCCAGCGCGCTTGGATCACCTTTCGCGACTCCACTTGCGTTGCTGAAGGCTACAGCGTTTTTGGCGGCTCGATGGAGGGGATGGTGGTCTTGCAGTGCAACACGCGCCTGACCCAAGCGCGCGCGGTTGATCTGGAAGCCTTGCAGCCGCAAAATTAAGACACAGGGTAGGGCTTAAGAGGGGTCAGCCTTAAGATCGTGCCAGCCTTAAGACCAGGCAGTGGTTTCACACTGCCGCGTCTGACGATTACGACACCATGCTATCGCATATCAGGGCGGTTTTGTGTCAAATTTGGGATCAGCGCCTAAAAGCCTTGGGCAGAATACAGCCGATTCGGGCGGGCAACGGAGAGGAAAGCGATATGAAGCAACTGATCAATGGGATGACGGCCCTGTCTTTGGCACTTTACATCATGCCGCCCTTTGCGGCGCAGGCCCAAGATTATCCAGCCGCCATGGTGGGCGACACACAGGTGATCTGTCTGCCCGACGCGCAAACACCCTGCCCCGAGGGGGCCATCTGCGTCGTTTTAACCAGCCCAGACTCATGCCAAGCTGACGCCGAGACCGCCCTCGGCGCCCCGAGCGCCGCAGACCAAGCGGCAGCCGACCAAGCCGCAGCCGATCAAGCGGCAGCAGACCAAGCCGCAGCCGACCAAGCGGCAGCCGACCAAGCGGCAGCCGACCAAGCGGCAGCAGACCAAGCAGCAGCCGATCAAGCGGCAGCCGATCAAGCGGCAGCCGACCAAGCCGCAGCCGACCAAGCTGCAGCCGACCAAGCGGCAGCCGATCAAGCGGCCGCGGATCAAGCCGCAGCAGACCAAGCTGCAGCCGATAAAGCCGCAGCAGACCAAGCTGCTCAGGCCGAAACCCCTGCCCAGCAATCCGTCATGGTTGGCGACCAAGAGGTGATTTGTTTGGCCGATGCGCAAACGCCCTGCCCGGACGGGGCGGTGTGTGTGGTGCTGACAGCCCCGGATTCTTGTCAGGCAGACGCAGACAAAGCTGTTGCCGACCAAGCCGCAGCCGACCAAGCCGCAGCAGACCAAGCCGCAGCAGACCAAGCTGCAGCAGACCAAGCTGCAGCGGATCAGGCGGCAGCGGATCAGGCGTTATCAGACCAAGGTGCAGCAGACCAAGCGGCGGCAGAAGCTGCAGCCCAAGACCAAGCGGCCATCGCTGCCGCTCAAGCAGCCCAGCAGCAAGCCGAAGCCCTAGCTGCCGCCGACCCCAGCATCGTGCCAGTCGAAGCGCTTGTTCCCGAGCCCACTGGCATGAAAAATGGTGGCGGTCTCTATGCCACCAGCATCGTGCCAGTCGAAGCGCTTGTTCCCGAGCCCCAGGCCGTAGATACTTTGGCCCGTGTCTTGATGGCCCCTGAGGCGACGTCAGACACACCAACACCGCCCGTGATGGAAGTGGCCGCCGCAGCGAATGCGGCTGATCTGCGCGTCGCTCCCCGCGCCGATACACCGCCGCCCGCAGGTGTCACTGTGACAACCGAAAGCGTGACGACCACCGTCACCCGCACCTCTTCGCAAGAGTTTTACCCCGCTCCGGTCAGGGTCGGGGATGATAAAAAGTCGGGCCTTTCGGATCTGGAAAAGGTCGGGCTCGTGGCTTTGGGGGCTTTGGTCATCGGGGCCATGATCAACGACAACCACCAGCAGGTCGTCTCGAACACGGGCGACCGCGTTGTGGTGCGCGAAGATGATGGCAGCTATCAGGTCTATAAGGATGACAACGCCCTCTTGCGGCAGCCCGGATCAAAGGTGACGACCGAAAGCTTCCGCGACGGGTCCACCCGGGTGATTGTGGAACGCGAGGATGGCAGCCAGATCGCCACGATCCGCGATGCCTCGGGGCGGGTGCTGCAGCGCGTGGCTTATGACCGCAAGGGGCGCGCGACGGTTTTGATCGACGATATGCAGCCTGAAGTCTGGGTTGATGTGCGCCATCTGCCCAAACCGCGCCCGACCCGCACAACCATCCTGCTTGCCGATCCAAATGCCGCCACGCGTGCTGCAATGGCTGCATCCGATGTCGAGGATCTGGGGCGCAAATTCTCGCTGCGCCAGATCCGCACCATCCCGCAGGTGCGGGCCTTGGCTCCGACGATCAATATGAACAGCATTACCTTTGCTACGGGCTCTTCGGCGATCCAGCCGAGCGAGGCGAAAAAGCTCAGCAAACTGGGTAAGTTGATCACCGACCTGATCGCGGAAAACCCTGGCGAGGTGTTCTTGATCGAAGGCCACACCGATGCGGTGGGGTCGGCTGCGGCCAATCTGGCTTTGTCTGACAGACGGGCGGAATCGGTGGCCAAGGCGCTGACGGAATACTTTGACGTGCCGCCCGAGAATATGGTCGTGCAAGGCTACGGCGAAAGCGAGCTGCTGGTGCCCTCGCAAGGCAATGAACGCGCCAATCGCCGCGTTGCGGTGCGCATCATCACAGCCCTGTTGCAGCAGTCCGAGCGCTAGGCCAAGCCCAAGCCGGGGCGCTGCCCCGGACCCCGGGATATTTGGGCACATATGAAAGGATAAAGGGGCCAGCCTGCGAAGGGTTGGCCCTTAGGCTTTGCGGATCGGGTCGCCAAGCAGGCGCAATCCGTTGAGCACGACCAGCAAGGTGCCGCCCTCATGCCCGACAACCGCCAAAGGCAGGGGCAGGTGGAAGAACAGGCCTGACGTCACCAAGACCAGCATCGCCCCGATGGCAAAGGTCAGGTTCTGCCGGATAATCCGCAAGGTGCGCCGCGCCAATCGGTGGGCGGCGGCCAAGCGGGCCATGTCTTCCGACAACAGCGGCACATCTGCCGCTTGCAGCGCCACTTCCGATCCCGCCGCGCCCATGGCGATGCCCACATCGGCCCGTGCAAGCGCCGCGGCATCGTTCACCCCGTCGCCGACAAAGGCCACGGGGCCGCGCTTGGCCAATTGATCCACCAAAGCGACCTTGTCTTGCGGCAAAAGATCGGCATGCACCTCGTCGGGATGGATGCCCAACTGATCGGCAATGCGCAGCGCCACAGCGCGGCGGTCGCCGGTCATCATGACGATCTGCGTCACGCCTGCTGCGCGCAAAGCTTCGATCCCGCTGCGGGCGGTGGCGCGGGGTTGATCGGCGACGCTGATGGCCCCCAAGAGCTGCGTATCGCGGCCCAGATAGACGATTGTATGGGTGCTGGCGGCCAAGTCTTTCAGCGATGCATGGTCTAGCGCAGCCCCCATCCGCGCCGCCATGCGGGGATTTCCGGCCCAGAGCCCGCCTTGATCATCGCGCCCGGTGATCCCTTCGGAGGGCGAGCTTGTCACCTCTGTCACAAGAACCGGACTGTGGCCGCGCTTGACCACCTCGCGGCGCAAAGCGCCTGCGATGGGATGTTCGGATTGCGCCTCGATCCCGGCCAGAAGGGCCAGAAAGTCGCCCTCTTCGCCCATCAGCGAGACAACCCCCGTCACCTCGGCGCGGCCAGTGGTCAGGGTTCCGGTTTTGTCAAAGGCAAAGGTCTTGACCGCCGCCAAGCGTTCTAACGCCGCCCCGCCTTTGAACAGCACCCCGCCCCGCGCCGCCGCCGATAAGGCTGACAGGATCGCGGCCGGCACCGAGATCACCACCGCACAGGGAGAGGCGGCAACCAACAGCGTCGCGGCCTGATACAGTGCTTGCTGCGGCGGGGTGCCCAGCCATAACAGCCCGCCGTAAGCCAACACCGCCCCGGCCAAAACCGCCACCGTATAGCGCTGCCCGAACCAATCGCTGAAGCGTTCCGAGGGGGCCTTCATCCCCTGCGCCTCGGTCACCAGCTTGATCATCCGCGCCACGGTGGACTGGTCAAGCCCGCGAGACACCTGCATCGTCAAAACAGCGTTCAGGTTCACGGTCGCCTCGAATAGCTGCGCGCCTGCCTCTTTGGTGACGGGCACCGATTCGCCGGTGATGGTGCTTTCATCAATCTCGCCAGTGCCTTCCAGCAAAAGCCCATCCACCGGCACCCGCGCGCCCGGGCGCAGCACCACTTGGTCGCCCGGGTGCAGATCGGCCACGGCCACCTCTTCGACCGTGTCGCCCACAACCCGCAGCGCGGTGTCCGCGCGCAGGGCCATCAAAGCCTCGACCGCGCGGCGGGCTTTGCCCAAGGCGCGGTGTTCCAAGCTACCCGACAACGAGAACAGCGCCAAAAGGACGCAGCCTTCCAAGGCCCCGCCGACCGCCGCCGCAGCCAAGGCCGCCACCACCATCAACAGATCGATATCCAGCCGGAACCTGCCAAACAATTCGCGCAGCGCTTGCACCCCGGCAGGCACCCCGCCGGCAAGATAGGCCCCAACCAAGGTGCCCGTGACGGCCCAATCCGGCAAGGGCAGCACAAAGGCCGAAAAACTTGCGATGCCAAGGCCCAAAAGCGTCACCCCCGTCAAGACCAGCCCCCAGTCATACGGGACGGCGCTGTGACCTGCCGTGGCGGTTTTGGCACCGCTTGGGGCGGTTTGGGCGTGGGAATGGGGCATGGGGATCTCCTTGGGTGACACATAGCCATGCCATCCCCCGCTTACGAGGGGCCTCGCCCCAAAGCCTTGCGCTTTTTCGCTTGACCCCGGGGCAGCGCCTGTCAAAACCCCGCCATGGCCGTTGCAACCCTGACCCTTGATTTAACCGCTTTGGCCGCCAATTGGCGGGCATTAGACCGTGTGTCGGCTTCGGGCGTGCAGACGGCGGCCGTGGTGAAAGCCGATGGCTACGGGCTTGGGGTTGAGGCCGTTGTCCGCACCTTGGCACGTGCCGGGGCGCGGCGGTTTTTTGTGGCAGCGGCCGAAGAAGGCGCGCTTGCGCGCCAAGCACTGGGGCCCGGGCCACAGATCAACGTGCTTTCGGGGCATATGGCGGGCGATACCGGGCTGCTGCAAGCGGCGGATCTCACGCCGATGCTGAACTCGGTCGCGCAGATCACCCGTCATCTGGAAACCCTGCCCGGGCATAGCTTTGGTGTGCAACTTGATACCGGAATGAACCGCCTTGGCATGGAATGGGCCGAATGGGAGGCCGCGGCCCCCTTCGTGCTGGACGCAGGCCCCGATCTGTTGATGTCGCATCTGGCCTGTGCCGATGAGGCTGACCACCCGATGAATGCCCGGCAACTGGCCGCTTTTCACGCGATGACCGACGGCACGGGGGTGGCGCGCAGCCTCTCGGCCACGGGCGGTATTTTGCTGGGACCGGCCTATCATTTCGATCTGACCCGTCCGGGCATTGGCCTTTACGGCGGCCAACCCTTTGGCGCAGCTTTGCCCGTGGTGGCGCTGTCTGTGCCCGTGATCCAGACGCGGGTTGTCGCGAAAGGCGAAACGGTGGGCTATTCGGCCACCTGGACAGCGCCGCAGCAGAGCGTGATTGCCACCGTGCAAGGCGGCTATGCCGATGGGATTATCCGGTCTTTATCGGGGCGGGCCACGCTTTGGGCGGGCGATGCGCCCTGCCCCGTGGTGGGCCGCGTGTCGATGGATATGATCACCGTAGATATCTCGCACTTGGCGGATGTGCCGGACCGGCTGGACCTGATCGGGCCGCATCAAACCCTTGACCATCTGGCCGGGGTGGCGGGCACCATCGGATATGAAATTTTAACCCGTTTGGCCGCAAGGTTAGAGCGCCGCTTTATCGGATCCGCGTCATGATATCCCGCCTTTTGGCCCAAATCGGCCGCCCCGTTCTGGCCCTGTTGACCGCCTGTGGCCGGGTAACGCTGTTTGCGCTTGACACCCTGCGCCACCTGCTGACCGCGCCGTTTTACGGGCGCGAGTTTGTGCAAGCCCTGGTGCAGATCGGCTGGTTTTCCCTGCCGGTTGTGGGGCTGACCGCCTTTTTCACCGGCGGGGCGCTGGCTTTGCAAATCTATTCCGGCGGCGCGCGCTTTAGTGCCGAGGCCGTGGTGCCCCAGATCGTGGCGATTGGCATGGCGCGGGAATTGGGGCCGGTTTTGGGCGGGTTGATGGTGGCGGCACGGGTGGCCTCGTCGATCGCGGCCGAGATTGGCACGATGAAGGTGACCGAGCAGATTGACGCTTTGGTCACGCTGTCCACCCATCCGATGAAATACCTGACCGTGCCGCGCGTTCTGGCGGCGACTTTGGCAGTGCCGGTTTTGGTCGCTGTGGGCGATAGCATCGGCATTTCGGGCGGCTGGATTGTGGGGATCAGCAAGTTGGGGTTCAACTCGGCGACCTATCTGAAAAACACCACCGACTTTCTGGAATTCTGGGATGTGGGCTCTGGTCTGGTGAAGGGTGCTGTCTTTGGCTTTATCGTGGCCTTGATGGGGTGCTATTGCGGGATGAATTCCGGCCGAGGGGCGCAGGGCGTGGGGGCTGCGACCAAGGCCGCCGTGGTGGCGGCTTCGGTCATGATCTTGGCGGCCAATTACGTGCTGACGGGGATGTTTTTCACATCATGATCACTTTGGCCGGCGTGCATAAATCCTTTGGGCCCAACCGCGTGCTGCGCGGGGTGGATCTTACAATCCCGAAGGGGCAAAGCCTGGTCATCATCGGCGGGTCGGGCACGGGCAAATCGGTGCTGCTCAAATGCATCTTGGGGCTGGTTGTGCCCGATGCCGGCACCATTGCGCTGGATGGGCAAGACGTGACCCGTGCGGACCGCGATGCGTTTTTGGCGCGGTTTGGCATGTTGTTTCAGGGCGGCGCTTTGTTTGATTCGCTGCGGGTGTGGGAAAATGTGGCCTTCCGGCTGCTGCGCGGCGCCCATGCCATGCCCAAGGATCAGGCCCGCGCTGTGGCGATTGAAAAACTGCGACGGGTCGGCCTGAAGCCCGGTGTGGCAGATCTTTTCCCCGGCGAGCTATCGGGCGGGATGCAAAAACGCGTGGGACTGGCGCGCGCCATTGCCGCCAACCCGGATGTGATCTTTTTTGACGAGCCGACCACCGGGCTTGATCCGATCATGTCGGGCGTGATCAACGCCCTGATCCGCGAGATTGTGGTTGAGATGGGGTCCACAGCCATGGCCATCACCCATGATATGTCCTCGGTGCGCGCCATTGCCGACCAGGTGGCGATGCTGCACGACGGGTTGATCCGTTGGAGCGGGCCTGTGGCCGAGATGGATGCCGCCCCCGACCCTTATCTGCAACAATTCATCCATGGCCGGGCCGAGGGCCCGATTGAAAGTGTGCGCTAACGCGCCTATTGCAATTGTGCTTGCACCGTGGCCGTCAGATCGCTCAAAGAAAACGGCTTGGCCAAAAAGGTTGAATTGGGAATGCGCGCTTGATGTTCAGACAGGGCTTCTTCGGCATAGCCTGACATGAAAATCACCTTCACTTCGGGCCGATCCTCTAAAGCGCGGCTGACCCAAGAGGGGCCATCCAGCCCCGGCATGACCACATCTGTGACAAAAACATCAACATGCAGATCACGGTCAGCCAGCGTGGTCAGCGCATCTTCGGCGGTGGCGGCCTCGATCACCGTATAGCCGCGCAGGCGCAGGGCGCGACCGGCAAAGGCGCGCACAGGGGCCTCATCCTCGACCAGCAGGACCACGCCCTCGCCTTGGCGCAGCACCACTTTCTTGACAGGGGGGGCAATCGCCTCAACCGGGCCGGTGTGCAGCGGGAAATACAATTGAAATTGCGTGCCCTGCCCCAAAACCGAATCGACAAAGATAAAACCGCCCGATTGCTTGACGATGCCATAAGCGGTTGACAGGCCCAAGCCTGTGCCTTCGCCAAGCTTTTTGGTGGTATAGAAGGGTTCGAAGATTTTGGTTAAAAGGTCGGGCGCGATGCCCGTGCCGGTGTCGGCCACTTGGATCACGGCGTAATCGCCGGAGGGCACGGTGGCGTTGTTGCGCACCAAAGCCGTGGTCAGCGTCAGCGGCTGGGTGGTGATCTTGATCGCTCCGCCCAAGGGCATCGCATCGCGGGCATTGACGACAAGGTTCATAAGGACTTGTTCCAACTGGCGCTTGTCGGCCCTTATGGCCCCCAAACCATGGGCATGGGTCAGGTGCAACTGCACCTTTTCGCCCACCAAGCGGTTCAAAAGATGGGCAATGTCCGACAGAAGATCGGCCAAATCCAACCGCTCGGGCTTGAGGGTTTGCTTGCGCGAAAAGGCCAGCAATTGATTGACCAGAGCCGCGGCACGGTTGGCATTTTGGTGGATCTGCACCAGATCGGCATAGTCGAAATCCTCGCGGTCGTGCCGCAGCAAAAGCAGGTCGCAGTGGCCGGAAATGGCGGTGAGCAGATTGTTGAAATCATGCGCCACACCGCCCGCCAACTGGCCGATGGCTTGCATTTTCTGGCTTTGCACAAATTGCGCTTCGAGGGTTTTGAGCGCTGTTGCATCTTGCAGCACCGCCAAAACCCCCCTTTGGCCTTGCTCGACAATGCGGCGCAGGGTGACTTGCAAGAAGACCTCTCCGCCAAGTTTCCGGGCGCGCAGCACCTCTGAGCGCGAGGGGGCGCGGTCTTGGACAATATCATCCAGCCAATCGGCCACAGGGCGGCCCAAGCCTTCAAACAGGTCGTGGATCATCTCTGCAGCCGGGCTTGGCAAGTCTAACAAATGCCGCGCCGCGGCATTGGCGGCGAACAACTGCCCTTTTGCTGTGAACTTGGCCAAGGGCACGGGCACGGTTTCAAACTCTGCCATGGGCAAAGCGGTGGTCGGTTCGGGCGCAAAGGGCAAAAGGTAAACTTCATGCGGGGCTTGGGGGTTTGATCCCGTTGTCCGCAGGGCCCGCAGCGGGCCATCGTCGGTGGCAATGACCTCTTGGCCATCGGCAGTCAAACTTGGTACGATCTGATCCAACCGTTCGGGCATCACGCCAAGAACCTGCGTCATGGCGCTGTTGGCGTAGAGGATATTGCCTTGCGCATCTGCCGTAGCGATCGGCAGGCTTAACCCGTCAGAGTGCGAAAAATGGCTTGGCCCTGCCTGATCCTCCTCGATCCGCCATAAAATCCGATCCGGAGCGATTTGATGCGCCGAAAGGCGAAACTGGCCGGCAGTGGTGAAGACCTGTTCTTGGGCCCATCCAACCGTGTTGATTCGGCGCTGCAGGCGAAAGACCACAGCCCCCGGCGAGGCGAAATGCGGTTGCAGGGCCAAGGCAAAGGCGCTGCCGGTCGCTGCCGGAAAACTCGCCTCTGCCGCGGCGTTTTGATAGAGCACCATGCCTTGCGAATCGGTCAGAAAACATAAGGCGCGGTCTTTGCCCACCACGGCTTGCAGCGCCTTGCGTAAGCAAGCCTCTTGGCGCGTTTGGCGCAGTTGGCGCAGTTTAAGCCCCACAATCAGAAAGCAAAACGTCAAAGCCGCACTGCCCGCCCCCGCCCGGGTTGTGGGCATGGCCGCCGTCACCAGCAAAGCCCCGCAGATCAGCGCTGCCGCCAAAAGGCCCCAAGAGGGCGACGGCCAAGGCCTGCGCACGATTATCTTTGGCTGGTTGACGGTAAAGTCGGTCACCTTAGCCCCCGATGGCAAAATCTTGTCCTACAATCGCGCGCAAAGTGTTAAATCTAGCTTAATCGCGACGCTATTTTTTTGAAGATAGCTGTCAAATGCAACCTTAGTATATCATTTTTTTCGCTAAATGCGCGTTAAGGTTGCCAAGAAAAACCCGTCTCCCCCGTCAAGAGGCGAAAATCGTTTTTGCACCTTGGCAACCCAACCGCTATGACGGCGCAAAAAGCCTTGCACCTGCGCCTCGTTCTCATCGGCCAAAAGCGAGCATGTGGCATAGGCAAGGGTGCCGCCGTGGCGCACAAGGGGGGCGGCTTCGTCCATGATCTGGGCTTGCAGGGCGGTCACTTCGGCCAAGCGCGCCTCGGTCAGGGCCCATTTGCCAGCCGGATCGCGCCGCCAAGACCCCGACCCCGAACAGGGCACATCTGTGAGCACCACGTCATAAGGCTTTGTTTCTGCAGGCTGGGCCGTGATCATAACCCGCTGGCCTGCCCGGGCAGAGCGTTGTGGCAGATCGGCCATGCGGGCGGGAAAGGCGTCATGCGCCCAAACCTTGGCCCCACGTGCGGCCAAGGCCAGCGCCTTGCCGCCACCGCCTGCGCAATAGTCCAGAACCTTGGCATTGGGTGTCAGATACAGGCCGGCCACCACGGCTTGGCTAGAGGCGTCTTGCAGCTCGATCAGCCCCGTCCCATAGGCGCTGCTGGTTTGGATTTTGCGCGCATTTTCCACCACTTCCAAGGCGGTATGCACCCAAGACACAGGGGTTGCGCCAATGCCCTCGGCGGCCAAAGCCTCTCTCGCCGCGTCACGGGTCACTCGGGCCAGATTGACGCGCACAAACACCGGAGCACGGTTTTGCAAGGCGCGCATCGTGGCCGCGAACTCTGCGCCTAGGCTGGCTTCTAACTTTGCGCCCAGCCACGGCGGACAATCCAGCGCGTCGTAGCCTTGGGGGAAATGGCCCGCATCGCGCTCTGTTGCGGGGTCAGGTGCGTGGCCTTGGCCGGAAAACAGGGCCGTCTCGTCCAAACCCTGCGCACGCACGCCGCCCAAGACCAAACCGCGCCCCGTAAGCCCGCCGCCCAAGGCGGCAAAGGAAGACCGGCAGCGCAGCGCGTCATAGACCAGATCGCGTATCGCTGCGCGATCCCCTGACCCGGCAAAGCGGTTGGCACGGCCCCAATTGGTCAAGACCACCTCGGGCGCATGGCCGCCAAGGATGGCGTCCAGCACCTCGATTGCGGCAGACAGGCGGGCGGCTGGGGTCATGGCAAGCTCCTATAGCGGCATGGCACGACGCCAAAGACGGTCTTAGCCCACGCGGTAGTTCGGGCTTTCGCGCGTGATTTGCACATCATGCACATGGCTTTCCTTCAAGCCTGCGCCGGTGATCTTCACAAACTGGCATTGGGTGCGCATCTGGGCAATTGTGGCGCAGCCCGTGTACCCCATGGCCGCGCGCAAGCCCCCCACCATCTGGTGAATAACCGCAGCGGCAGAGCCTTTATACGGCACCTGCCCCTCGATCCCTTCGGGCACCAGCTTGTCCGAAGCCGCATCTTTTTGGAAATACCGGTCCGCCGACCCGCGCGCCATAGCCCCCAGCGATCCCATGCCGCGGTAGGCTTTGTAGCTGCGGCCTTGCCACAAAATCGTCTCGCCGGGCGATTCGTCCGTACCGGCAATGGCGCTGCCCACCATGGCGCAAGAGGCCCCCGCCGCAATCGCCTTGGCAAAATCGCCAGAGAATTTGATGCCGCCATCGGCAATCACCGGAATATCGCCCGCAGCGCGCGCTGAATCCATGATCGCCGTCAGCTGCGGCACGCCCACACCCGCCACAATCCGCGTGGTGCAGATCGACCCGGGGCCGATGCCCACCTTGACGGCATCCGCCCCCGACCCGATCAAGGCGCGGGTCGCTTCTGCCGTGGCCACGTTACCCGCCATGACCTGCACGGTGTTGGACAGGCGCTTGATGCGTTCCACCGCCCGCGCCACGCCTTCGGAATGACCATGCGCGGTGTCGATCACCACCATATCCACGCCTGCGTCAATCAAGGCTTGGCTGCGCTCGAACCCGGCATCGCCGACGGTTGTCGCGGCGGCGACGCGCAGGCGGCCCATCTCGTCTTTGCAGGCATGGGGGTTAAGCACCGACTGCTCGGTGTCTTTCAGGGTCAAAAGCCCCGTCAGATGGCCCTGCGCATCGGTGACCAGCAGCTTTTCAATGCGGCGTTGCTTCATCAGGCCAATCGCTGCGGCGCGGTCAATCGGTTCGCGCAGCATGGCCAGATTGTCAAATGACATCATGGCGCTGACAGGCGTGCGGTCGTCGCTGGCAAAGCGCATATCGCGGTTGGTCACAATGCCCACCACGCGGTTTTGCGCATCCACCACCGGAAAGCCCGTGATATTATAGCGTTCCATCAGGTCCTTGGCATCGGCGAGCGTTTGATCTGGACGCAGCGTGATGGGCGCATAAACCACCCCGCTTTCAAACCGCTTCACGCGGCGCACTTCGCGCGCTTGCGCTTCAAGGTCAAGGTTGCGGTGGATCACCCCGATCCCGCCCGCCTGCGCCATGGCAATCGCCATGCGCGCCTCGGTGACGGTATCCATCGCCGAGGACAAAAGCGGAATGTTCATTCGGATGGATTTTGTCACAAACGTGGACGTATCCGCGTCAGACGGCAGCACAGAGCTGGCCGCAGGTACCAAAAGCACGTCATCGAAGGTCAATGCCTCGCGAATCTCCATGAAAGCCTCCATTTGGGTTGGGCGGGAGTGTTCGTTTGACGGCTCCCCTTTTCACCTCGCGCCGCAAATGGCAAGAGTGTTCGGTGCGGATTTGCGAAAGGGCAGAAGATGCGGGTTGCGATTGTCGAGAATACCAAAATCACCCACCACGGGCAGGTCGGCGTGGCCCTGCACGAGGTGGGTGCGCTGGTGGATGTCTACCGCCCGTTTCGCGATGGGGTCTTGCCAGAGCTTGGCAGTTTTGACGCGCTGATCAGCTTTGGCGGCGAGCAATCCGCGTTAGACGATCATCTTCACCCCTACCTGCCGCGCTTGGGCGCGCTCATGGCCGAAAGTGCCGCCGCAGGCACAGCCACCTTGGGCATCTGCCTTGGTGCGCAAGTCTTTGCCCGCGGCTTAGGGGCAGACAATCACCTCGGCATCGCGCAGGAATTCGGCTGGTGCAAGGTCGCCCTGAAGCCAGAGGCGCGGCAGGATGCGGTCTTGGGCACAATGCCCGACCAGTTCGACATTTTCGAATGGCATTCCGACACCTTCACCCTGCCCCCAAACACGGTTCACCTCGCGACGTCCCCCGTGGCAGGCGTACAATGTTTCCGCCATGGCCGCGCCGGCTATGGCATGCAATTCCACTTCGAAGCCTCGCGCGCCGTCGCCCGCGACTGGGCCCGCACCTTCCCCGCCTTAAGCGAAAAGATGCACCCCGGCTGGGCCGAGGTTCTGCCCCAACGCGAAGTCAGCCAAGGCCTCCAAGCCGATGCTCACGGCCTGACCCTCGCCCGCGCTTGGGTTACCCTTATCTAAAATCTTAAAGACCGAAAAAAATCCCCCCGCCCCCCCCTTTCATATGTGCCCAAATATCCCACGGGGGTGCGGGGGTGTGAAACCCCCGCTGTTGCAGCGGGTGCGGGGGTGTGAAACCCCCGCTGTTATAGCGGGTGCGGGGGTGTGAAACCCCCGCTGTTGCAGCGGATGCGGGGGTATGAAACCCCCGCTCTGGGGTCAACCACCCAACAGCACCGGAAACCAATCCTCGCGCAGCCTTTGCCCCGCCACCATCCCATGCCCCGGATAGGGCGGCGAGGTGCGGCCCGGGCGTTCGACATAGCGCGCATCCTCGCCCACCAGCCGCAGCGAAAAGGCGCGGCGGCGGGTGCCTGCCTCGTTCCCGCGCGTACCGTGCAGGGTGCGGTAATCAAAGGCCACGGCGTCGCCCGGTTCCATCGCCCATTCCATGATCTGCATCCCTTCGGCATCGGGGTCGGGCACGGGCATGTATTTGTCAGGGTCAGGATAAAACGAGGTGTCCGACAGCCAACGCTTGGGCAGCACCTCTTTGGGCCAAAGATGACTGCCCGCCACACAGCGCAGCGAGGCCTCGCGCACGGGGTCAACCGGGCTCCAGAAGCTGATGGTCTGGCGGCCTTCGACAAAGTAATAGGGGCCGTCTTGGTGCCAAGGCGTGGGCTTGGCCGTGCCGGGTTCTTTGACCAGCACATGGTCGTGGAACATCTGCACGCGCGGGCTTTGCATCAAGCTGGCGGCCACTTGCGCCACGCCTGACTGATAGATCACATCGCGAAATTCGGGGATGCGTTCCCAGTTGCAGTAGTCGTCAAAAAAACGCCCCGCCTCGCCGGGTTTAAGGTTCTCTGCCCCGTAAGGGCCGGGGTCTGCCATGTTGCGCTCGATCCCTGCGGCGATCCGGGGCACCCAGTCTTTCCAAAGGCCCTTGACCAGCACGACCCCGTCGCGCTGAAAGGTTTCAACCATATCCGGCGTCACTGTGACCATTGTTTCCTCCAAACCTGATGGTTCAGTCTTGCCACGGGCGCGTTCGAGTTTCAAACGCTGACTGATCGGCGTAAAATGCGCAGTCCAAGCGCGATTGGGTCTTGTGCCTTGGCCGGTGCCAAGGCCAAAAGACTCCCGTTCAATCTGTTCCGGCCTGCCCCCAGACAGGCCCCGACCGACAAAGGTGACCCATGACCGCACTTCTCGCCGATATCGGCGGTACCAACACCCGCGTGGCTTTGGCCGATGGCAAAGTGGTGCGGCCCCATTCGATTGCCAAGTTCTCCAATGCCGAGTTTGACAGCCTTGAACCGATCCTGAAACGCTATCTGGCCGAGGCGGGGATACCCAGTGTCGAGGGCGCTTGTGTCGCCGCCGCAGGCCCGGTGCGCAACGGCGTGGCCGAGATGACCAACCTGTCCTGGGTGATCGACCATCCGCAATTGACGCGCGCCACGGGGGCGACCCATGTGGCGATCCTCAACGACCTGCAAGCGCAGGGTCAGGCGTTAAACCACATCAACCCCGACCTGTTGCAGTCCGTCGTGACGGGCACGGCGGTGGCCGGGGCGTCGATGCTGGTGGTGGGCTTGGGCACAGGTGTGAATGCCGCCCCGGTGCATCACACCGCTTGGGGCAGCCTTGTTCCCCCTTCGGAATGCGGCCACGTGTCCATGCCGATCCGCACGCCGCGCGATCTGGCCTTAGCTCAGTTCATCGAAACCTATGGCCCCGAAGCGCATGGGTTTGCAGGCGTGGAGGACGCTTTGGCCGGACGCGGGCTAGAGCATATCTATGCCTTTGTCACCCAAGAAGCCGGCCACCTGACCGCCCAAAGCTCTGCCCAGATCATGGCTGATCTGGCCGCAGGCGCGCCCTTGGCACGCGCGGCGGCGCGGCTTTATGTGCATATCTTGGGCGCGACCTTGGGCAATCTGGCGCTGACCCACCTGCCCTATGGCGGCATATTCCTGATCGGCGGCATGGCGCGGGCGCTGACGCCCTATATGGCCGAGATGGGCCTTGCTGCCTCGCTTACCGATAAGGGGCGCTTTGAGGGGTTCTTGTCGAGCTTTCCGGTCTGGGTGGTTGAAGACGACTTTGCCGCTTTGACCGGCTGTGCCGCCTATCTGGACAGCGGCGGGCAAGGCTGACGCCTTCGCCTCCGGCGGGGATATTTTTGCAAGTCTGAAAGGCGCATCAGCGCGCTTTTTTATGCACCCTAAAGATCAGCGCAAGGGCGAGTGTGGAAAACACCATGACCCCGCCGAGCAAAGGGACCGGCGTGCCGTTGAAGGCTTGACCCACCGGTATGGCCAGCAGCACCGAGGCCACGGTGGAAATCGCTGTTATCAGCGACGAGGCGAAGCCCGCGATATGGCCCAGATCCTCCATCGCCAGTGCGTTGAGGTTGCCCATCGTCAGGCCCATCATGGCAAATATCCCGATGGCCCAGAGCAGGAAAGCGGGAAAAGCCAAGACCCCCAGCCCGCCGCTGGCAAGGCCGGTCAAGATCACCAAGGTCAGGCCCACTTGCGCCACATAGGTCGCCACCAGCACACGGCGCATGCCCACCAGCACCACGATGCGCGAATTGATAAAGGACCCGCTGATGGCACACAGCGCGATCAGCGTGAACCACAGCGGAAAGCCTGCGGCGCGGTTGAAATACTGCTCGAAAATCCCCTGCATCGAGGACAGTGTGGCAAAGAGGCAGGCCGAGGTCAGGGTTTGGCAGGCCGTGGCAATCAGCGCCACGCGGTGGCGCGCCAGTTCTTTGGCCGCCGTCCACAGCAGGCCCGCCCGTAGGGGGCGGCGCGCCTCTGGCCGCAGTGTTTCAGGTTGGCGCAGCACCAGCCACAGGTTGACCACCAGCGCAAAGACAATGAAAACCAAGAAGATGTCGCGCCAGCCCGCCACCAGCATCACACCCTTGCCCATCAGCGGGGCAACAGCGGGCACAAGGGTGAAAATCATCATCACAAAAGACACGATTTTTGCCATATCACGCCCCTTGAACAGGTCGCGGATCATGGCCGTACCCACCGCACGCGGCCCCGCCGCCCCCGCGCCTTGCAAGACCCGCGCGATCAGCAGCGTTTCCAATGACGGTGCCGCAAAGCACAAAGCGGCCGAGATCAGATACAGCGTGGCGCAGCCGATCAGCACCGGTTTGCGCCCGAAGGCATCTGACAACGGGCCAGAGATCAGCGTGCCGATCCCCATTCCAAAGACAAAGCTCGTCACCACCAATTGCGCAAGGTTGGGCGCATCGGGGGTCAGGGCTGCGGCAATGGCGGGCAGGGCAGGCAGCATGGCGTCGATCGACAGGGCGACGGTGGCAAAGAGCATGGCGTTGAGCGCCACAAACTCGCGTTGGGAGAGGGGTTTAAGCATTGGGGCACTTTCCGGGTTTTGCGCCATCCGCGCCAATTCGTCGATCACCTTGCCCCACATATCGGGCGGCTGCGCGCCGGACAGCACATATTGACCCGCAATCAGAAAGGTTGGCACGGCATTGACCCCGCGGGTGCGCGAATGCGACTCGCGCTGTTGGATCAGGTCGATGTCGGCGTCTGAGGCCAGCAAACGCTCTACCACGCCGCGTTCTAACCCCGCTTCCGCGCCCAAATCCGCCAGCACGGCCAGATCGCCAATATCGCGCCCCTCGAGCCAATAGGCGCGCATGATGGCTGATACCATCGCCGCCTGCCGCCCCTCTAGCCCCGCCCAGTGGATCATGCGGTGGGCGTTGAGCGTATTGGGGATGCGTTGGGGCACGTCGGGGTCCATCACCACGCCCGCCTCTGCCGCCATATCCTTAAAGCGCTGGTGAATGGCGGCAAGTTTTTCGGTGCCGCCAAAGCGTGCCGCCAGATAGTCGCGCTTGGGCACACCTTGCGCCACCATATCGGGGTTTAGCTGGAACGGGTGCCATTCGATCTCGAAGCTATGATCCGGATGCGCTTCAAGCGCGCGTTCCAGATTGGCCTTGCCCAAATAGCACCACGGGCAGACCGGATCAGAGAAGATATCAAGCTTTACCATCGCGGCCCCCAAGCAATCTGCGGCCCTGTGTCATGGTGCCGCAGGCAGAGGTCAAGGCTTAAATCGCCCTGTCCTTGGGCCGCAAGGCCAGCCAGATCAGCGCACCACCGGCCAGCACCAAGAACGGCAGCATCGCCAAATTCACCGCCTGCCAGCCTGCTTGCACCGACCCGCCCGAGCAGTTCATCAACCCGCCGGAAGAGAAGCTGGCCAATGTTACCCCGCCAAAGACCAAAAAGTCGTTTAGCCCCTGCATCCGGCCGCGCTCTTCCACGCTATGCGCGCCTGTCAGCATCGTGGTGGCCCCGATGAAGCCAAAGTTCCAGCCAATTCCCAGCAGGCTGAGCGCGATGTAGAAATTCTCAAGCTGCACGCCGGCCATGGCGACGATCCCCGCACTGGCCAAGATCACCAAGCCGATGGCCATGACCCGCTCTACCCCGATGCGCGCGATAACATGACCAGTGAAGAACGACGGGATGAACATGGCCAGCACATGGGCGGTGACAACATTGGCCGCATCCGAGGTGTGATAGCCGCAGCCCACCACCGCCAAAGGCGACGAGGTCATCACCAAATTCATCAGCGCATAAGACACGGTCGCCACAATCACCGCGACCAGAATGCGCGGGGTGCGGATCAGCTCCCACCGCGTGCGCCCGCCCGCTTTGCCAGTGCGCGGCGCGGGTTTGGCGATCTTAAGGCCGGCAAACAAGAACACCCC